>JACCEC012723144.1_pt1 | contig 96263 bp, 65 predicted proteins | sample 7450121 | NCBI WGS metagenome assembly JACCEC01 (sample SAMN15323455, study PRJNA562643) | freshwater metagenome | isolation source: river surface water | place: USA:Blue River Watershed | collected 2017-08-18
AAGTGTACTAATTTTTTAATCATTGTCTTTAAATGGGTTTGGTATTTCTGTATTTATGGGAATGTGAACTTCTTTTCTCAAATTGATGATTTTGTTAACATCAATCCCATCTGATTTTACCTCTTTTAATTTTTCTTGGATAGTTTCAATATCAATTTCTCTAATCACTGTCCAATCTCTATTGGTCATAAAACCATCTAACCAATAGTAAAACTCTTTGTAATCCATTACTTATCGAATAGTTTGAAGTCCTCGTTTACGTGACCACAACCTTCACACATATAGGTCGGAAATGGCACTAAGGTATCTTCAGGGCTTCCTGTTAATAGTTTAGGTACTTTTTTAATCATAGTCACTTCTTTGAAGAAGATGCCTTTACATTTTTCACACTCAACAGTCTCTTGCTGTTTAAGGTCAATTTTTGGTCTAAGAATATCGTCCATTGTTATTTTATTTGATAATTTATTTTAAATTTAGTTTCTTGGGTGTCCCAAGTGGTATTATAATACCATGCAAGTGTAACATAACTTTCCATCTTAAATTATAGTTGTTTAAATTTTATTAGTCAAATAGTTCTCCATTTTCATGTCCAACACGGTGGTAATCACCTCTTTGGGAACTCTAAACTCTTCATAGTCACCATTTTCTTTTAGAAGAACCACAATACAACCCAACAATTTAACGTTCTCGTATTTGGTACCTTCTAACATCTTCTTAATTAACTTACCATATAAAGGTAACTGAACAAAGTAGTGACCAAGAGCGTTATCGGGTTGTTTGGTGAAAGGATATTTCATCGGTTTTGTGAAATGAGTACTCTCAAAGTTTTTTGGTTTGTTGGTTTTCCAGTCAGTAATGATTATACCAATTTCACCATCTTTACCAATGATTAACCACACTTTATCGGGTTGTCCTGTATAACCTAACTCAGGATGGCCTAATACAATCTCTGTGTCAAGTAAAACCGCCCCACGTTCAATCATAACCTGAAGGTAATCTTTACCCGCACTAATCATACTATCACTCTTTATAATTTGAGTGAAGTCACATTCAAAGATTGGTTCACGAACACTTTTATAATCACCAAATAAACCAATAGTTTCCTTTTCTAAAAAGAAATGGGTTCTACTACCCATATTGGTTGAGTAAGTCCCTGCTTGAGCCCACTCTTCTTTTAATTGTTCGGCGTAGACAACATCACCTTTAGCTTTCTTCAACGCAGCTTCTTCGGTTGGGAACTCAGTATAAAATTTCTTTAATACTTTTGAAACTGATGGGAAGTCATTTCTTAACTTACCATCTTTATCTTTCATAAAATAAATGTGGTCCTCCTCAATAAAGGAAAGGCCCAACTCTTCTCTTTTTTTGTCTAAAATATCTCGTATTTCAACCGCAATTTCTTTTAAATCTATCATATTAATATTTCATCTTATAGTAATAGTCGTCTATCTGACCCTTTAAGTCACAAACATCTTTATCTTTGGGTAATTTTAGAATTTTTAATCTTCCGTATAAATCACCACCATTTAATTCGTTGTATAATTTTACTGCGTCGTTCCAAGCATCCCCATCCAAGGCAATTGTTACAACACCCTTAGACTTATTGTATAGTGAATCGAATAACACAGAACTCATGTGTTTACCTAGCATTGGAATACTATTAGGTAAGAAGAACCCGTCAAAAACACCCTCTACTAAAAATATGTCTTCATCCCAATTAATCAAATGTTCGTTGAAGATGATTTTGTCTTTCTCGGCTTCGGGGTTTTTGTATTTGGCTTTGGTGTTGGGGTCCCAACTCCTTGCAATATAATACGTCAATTCTCCATTCATATTGTATGAGGGAACAACAATTCTTCCTTTGTGGGAACCTTTATCACAGAAACCGATACCATATTTTTCAATCATTTGGTCGGTTATACCTCTACTAATCAGGTAGTTATAGGCTTGTCTTCTAACAGGATAAATGGGGTTTGCATCTTTGAATAATGTGAAACTTTCCGGTAATTTTAATTTTGGTTTTTTTTTCTCAACAGGTTTGTCATCCTCAGGTTGTAAAACCTTATAAACTTTTTTCTGTTTTTTATTACCATATTTGTCGAATAATTTACCCAACGGACCTTTGGTATTATTCACGTCACCGCAACTCCAACATTTAAACACGTGTTGGTGGTAGTTAATCTCTAAATTACCTTTATGTCTACCTTCATCGCATTCAGGACAGTCAAAGGCAATTTGACCTCTGTTCTCATAATGTTGCTTCTCATCCCCAAGAATTTCTCGGAGTAACTCAACTAATATTTCAGCATCATCAGACATCGTTTAAGTATAAGAAAATTTATTCTACTAATCAACCTTCACAAGTTTTTGGGAACCATTATATTTATTTAAGTAAAGTAGTAAAATAATGCCAATTGACATAACAATAAACAATATTACAGGTTCCTCACCATTTGACATTTATGTTTGTGATAACCCCGTGAGCACTTGTGTCTATATAGATACGATAAATTCACTACCTTATCAATTCCAGGTACCTCAAATTATGTCAAGTAACACAATTTTTAATTTAAAAGTTGTGGATAACAACGGTTGTATTACCTACCAAAATTTGACAATATAATATGGCGTGTCCGAATAATATTTCCTTAAGATGTTGTAGTGATAATTCTATTGTCATAAAACCTTGTTCACCAACCATCGATGGTATTGTGTGGACAGGTTTTACTATCGGTAATGTTTACTCCGATTCAAATGGTGTTTGTTGGGAGGCAGGTAATGATTTTGGTCTTGAAAATCATTATAACACCACTAACATATACACAACTGAAACTAATTGTCTTCAATGTACTACTCTATATGGACCAGGTTGTGGTGAGACCATACCAACATCAGGTGAAACCTGTAACTGTATTTTAGTTACGGTAACACAATCTGACTTGGATGATGCTTCGGGAAATATTAACGCACCTAACTCAACCGTAATTGTTGATATATTAGTTTGTGAAGATTCGAGCCCAACAAGCATAACTTTAATAACATCAGGTAACTACACATTTTGTGGTACATTAATAGGTCAACCATATTATTATAAAGACAATATTTTAAAAACAGGGTCTTCATCATCGGTACAATCATCTTCAACATGTGTTAGTGCCGAAGATTGTACTTTTGACCCAACACCAACACCAACGTCAACATCAACACCCACACCAACACCAACTCAAGTTTGTTATTGTGCGACATTAATATATACAGGAAGTGTCGAATCATGTTCAGTTCAATATGATGATTGTTTTGGTGGTAATCCAATTATACAAGTTGACCCAAACATACCATTTAGTATTTGTACTAAAAATGGTTCTATTAATGTTATTGGTGACCCAGGGTCGTCTTTGGTTCCTGTTTCATTAGGTCTTTGCACTGACGGAATTAATTGTGATACCCCGTCACCAACTTTAACCGCGACTCCAACACAAACACCTACGTTAACACCTACTTTAACATCTACCAATACACCTACATTAACCGCATCTTCAGAACCAACACCGACAAATACACCGACAAATACACCAACATTAACACCAACATTAACACCAACATTAACACCAACATTAACACCAACATTAACACCGACATTAACACCGACATTAACACCGACAAATACACCTACATTAACACTACCACCATGTTCAACATGTGTTTGCTGGACATTAGAGTATACTGGTGTAACATCTCCTGTTACCGTTAGATACACTAATTGTGATAATTTTTTAACCACTACGCCGGCTTACCCTAATATTCCATTTAGTATTTGCGCTTGTGATGGCACATCCGTTGATGTTATTGAGGACCCTTCAACAATACTACAAACAATTTCATTAGGTCTTTGTTCAGATGGAATTAATTGTGACGAGCCATCACCAACACCGACACCTACACCTACAGTATCAACCGATTGTTATTGTGTTTCAATCGACACTAACCTAACTGAGGTTATTACCGGAAACACAATGTACGGTAATAGTGTATTCCAAGTTAGATATTACGATTGTTCGGGTAATATTGTTGTGGGTGAAATTAGTTCTGCAGGAGCATATAGTTTATGTTCTAATCAATGTCCTAATCCGATAATTGATATTTTCTTTGCCCAAGATGATATCCCATACACTATCACCACATTCCCATACATATTCCCATCAACAATATATGGTTTTGCGTATGTTTGTAGTTCATCAAATTGTTCACTTCCAAGTGATTGTCCTGGCACACCAATTAATAATGCCGAGCCAACACCAACACCAACACCGACACCTACTTCCACACCTACTTCCACGGTAACTTCCACACCAACACCCACAGTAACTTCCACACCGACTAATACGCCGACAATAACACCAACCGCGTCTGAACCACCATCAAGTTGTTACATTGAGTATTGTCTTTATAATACGGGTAATTCAGGATGGGATGATGTGTACGTTCAAACAGGTACTTACAACTCAAAGTCATATTGGGTTGGTCAATTGAATGGTTTGTTTATTTATTTTGATAATGTAAATACTCAGTGGTGTTTGTCAGATTCATTGGGTGGGTCTTGCTTATTATCAGGTCACTCACCTTGTTATGAATTATGTCCTGATATATCGAATAATCATTTTGTACCAGGTCCGTGTCCAACACCTACACCTACACCAACCGCGCCATGTAATATCAATTACGATATCGTGTTTGGTTGTGATACTGGTACAGGTTCAACACCAACACCTACACCAACATTAAGTTCAACACCAACATTAACACCAACACCAACAAATATTTGTTCTTCTGTTAGTGTTGATGCGACAATTACGGTAACAACACCAACACCTACACCAACTCCGACTCAAACACCAACTCCGTCTTCACCAGTTGTTAGACCTTGTAACTTCACAGGTGACGTTACTTTTAACACATTAGACGATTTAATGGTTTGTCCTCAGAGTAAACAATTCCAAGATTGTTTCAATGGGGTAATGTATTATTCAACAGGTCTTATCACAACACCAAGTGGTGGTACCTTAGAACAATACATGGTATTTGAGGCTTTAGTTGATGGTGTTTCAAAATGTATTTCATATGTCGGTGATAATAACGAAATTATCGGAATTAATAATATTGAGTTACGTCAAGGTCCATTTGGCTATTCTAATTTGGGTGATTGTTTAACATGTTCAACTGTTGACCAACCAACGCCGACAATGACCCCGACATTAACTTCAACACCAACAATGACACCAACAAGAACTGTAACACCAACCCCGTCAAGTGGTTCAACTCAAATTTATTATGTGTTTAAGAAATGTGGTAATAATAATGATTATGTTGTTCAAACATTACCATTAGTATCTATTGGTTCAGGAAATTCATTCTTTAATAATAATGATTCATCATGTTGGACTTATTTATATCAGTCTATTGGTGTTCCTCCTTTAAATCCGTCATTTAATATTATTAACTACTCAGGTAATTTCTTTACATCAATTGGCACGACTGTTTATATTGATTGTAAAACATGTATTGATTCTCAAACAACTACAACAACCACAACAACCGTTCAACCGATAACTTGTAACATACCTTACACACATTACAAAGTTAATTCATGTGCAAGAACAACTGGTTACATCAAGGTAAATGGTATTATTCAATACAGTTTTGTTGCAACAACACCAGTAAACGCTTATTCAGGTGTCTTATCAATAACTACAGGTGATGTTGTTGAGATTAACTTAACATGTTTGGCACCTAATAACACATGTCCTGATACAATGTCTCAAGGTAGTTTAACTGTTAGTCCTGTTAGTGGTTCATACACCGCAGAATACTACGGAACACAGGTGATTAGTCAAACATTCACCGTAGATAGTTCTTGGTGTACACCAGGTAATTCAATTACCTTACAAAGTACCTCAACAGGTATCTAATCAAACCTTTATATAAAAAAAAATATCGTCTAAAAAGACGATATTTCAAATTATCGGTTAAATAAACGATATTACCAAATTTCCTCTTGTTTCATAAAACCTAAGACACAACAGTAAGCATCTGTTTGGTCAAAGTTCTCTTTCTTAAGAGTATTATTTTTTGTATAATGCCATTGAATTTGAGGTTCTCTTTTAGCTACTAATTCCCATATAATCATTTTCTTGTCACAATCTTTTGGGTAACCCCCAAACAATACGAATTTCTTTTTGTCGTTTTGTTGAACTAAGTGTGGAAATGCGTGTCTTCTAGAATTGTATGTTGAAATGAACTCAGGTACGACACCTAATATGTCGTAAACTTCTTTACAAATTAAGGTATTAAACCTCATTAAAGTACTTATCGTGTATACGTTATTAGAGTTTAATAAAGGCTCTTCAATGATAACTTTAGTAATTCCTAAATCTTTATACCCAAGTAATTTAGTTCTGAATATCTCACTCTTAAGTAATAATTCTTTAATCTTATTTTCTTCCTTAGGTTTAGGTACAGGGGAAATGTGACTTAACTCTAATAACTGTTTAGTTTGGATGTCAAATAATGCCCACCCAATTGTTTTGGTTGACACGTCTAAACCTAAAACTTTAGGACTTTCTTTAAATTTTTTGTTCATAAATCAATATTAGAAATCAAATTTTATCACGAACTGTTGTATTCCTTCTCTAACAACAGGAGATTGTAATTTTGATATAATCATAAGGTCTTTATTAGAATCGTAAAGACCTATCTCAGTTATATACGGTTTTAGGGAGTCGTTCCATGTAGGGTTTGATGTGTTTTGGAACTCTGCTTGACCTAAATTAACCTTATATCTCATTTCGTAGATAGTAGCTTGAATATCTGTTTCAATGTTTCCGTAAAAGTAATATTCATCACCAAAATTAAGTTGTGGTGTTGTTACGTTATTTTCAGTTAATTGGATGTAATCACTTAAATCATAGTAATCGGCGTTATCATACATATCTTGTGTAATAACAAACGTATACCCTGTTAATGCGTCTTGTGTGATGTACCCGTTGACCGTTGACGCACTAACCACGTCAGTCATATCAATTATTTTCCACTCATCAGCATCAGGTCTAATATCACCAGTCACTTTCTGACAAATAATTTCAAACTTATCAGCAAAATATCCGTTAGGTATATTACATGTTGTAGGACATAACGTTGTTGTTGTTGTAGTTGTACCAGTACTTGGTGGTGTAACTAAACATCCAAACTCAGCCCCGAATCTAACACCAACGTTTTGTGAAGTGATTGGTTGACAATCAATATTAGGTCCTTGAATTTTTTGGTAATAGTTACAATGTAACGAATTTGTAAATGATTGTGTGTTACTTAAACGATATGTTACATACAAATACTCGGTGGTTGCTGATAACATACCAATAACCGATTCTTCACTTGTATTACAAGTATTCGGTGTAACCAAAGTTAACTTAGGAGCTGGTAATGTCCAGTTTCTATTTGACTTATAAGATAATGCAGCAACAATTTCCTCATCATCAAATATTACAATTTGTGAATCAGGGAATACTTTACCAACACGGTTAGGAATACCATTATCATTAGGATTATTATCCCACAAATGATAATACCTTAAACCAGGGTTATTCATGTCAGAATTTTTAGTTGATTTGATATACTGAACTTGGAATAAGTTGTATTCTTCAAATTCAGGTGGGTCAACCCAAAATGTTTGTCCATTACAACAATTAGGGTTTTTGTGCCACATTAACCATGGTAGGTGAATCCTGAAATTTCTTGCTTGTCCTGTTGTATCATCAACATTTTGATATGGTTCAAATGCGAATTTCTCACCGTAGAAGAAATCAATTGTATTATTAGTATAATGAACTATGGCGATAGCTTTTTGGTCTTTTGGTTCAACAATAACTTTTTCGTCAAATGAGTTGAAGTAGTAGGTTGCACTCGTATCTGTTTGACCACTATTTGACATGTACCCAAAATATTCTTTAGAGCCTAAGAATGATGCGGAACCAAATTGGTCATAACCTTTATAGGTGTTATTGTATAAACCTGCAGGATTTTCTGACCACGGAATATTCATATTCCAAACATTAACATTAAATTCGTCAGTATAACAAAGTGATTCATAATTAATCACATCTCTGTTCCAATGTTGCCAAGGTGTTACTGAATCATAAAGTGATGTCATGTTTGGTGGGTAAATCAATACTCTTGACAGACAATCAGAACCTAAACTTGAGAAGTCAGGTGTTGCTCTGTCTAAAGTGTAAGTGTCTAAACAAATGTCAACAATACGATATGTCATCATAGAGTAACAACTATACATTGACATAACACATTGGTCAGGCTGAGGTGTTGGACAAGGGTTAGTAGGTTCAGGTGGACAACAAGTTGCCGAAGGTGTTGCAGATGGTGTCACCGTTACACATGGTAAATTGTTTGTTGCTGATGGTGTGGGTGTTGGGGTTGTGTGACCATTAGAAGCGGTCATTGTCATTGTCGGTGTAGGTGTTGGTGTTGGTGGTGTTATACAAGAACAATTATTCGCTCCGTGACCATCGTAATAAATCGTAATTAAGTCACCAACCGCGGGAAGTCTAACAATATCAGTATTACATCCTGAATACACCAATTTAATAGTGCTACCACCATTTAAGGTTGACATATCCACAACATAATTTGAATTAATAACGTATAAGTCATTAGTCCAAGCACTCCAATTAATAGTTTGTTGTGATGTGTCACCAGTGAAAAACCCTCTCATCGCAGCTCTATTATAAACAGGGCTTATGATTGAATCCATGAATGGAATACCGTAGGTATTTCCACTAACTCCATCTACATAGAATGGGTATTTAATATATTGTTTGTTAGATTGTGGTGAACCAGCTGAATTTTGAGAATTAAAACTTGGTTCTAAAACAAAAGTATTGGCTTGGTTATAAGATGATGGTAATGCGTTATAAGTTACTTCCCCATCACCAATCTGAAAGTATGAAATATTGAATGTACCTTGAGATAGTTTTTGTCTCGCAGTGTCTGTCAATCTTGTGTTAATTAACCCCGAAGTGTTCTTTAAAATATAACCCATGTTTATAAATATTCTTTATTTAATTTTTATCCACCCCAATAATCACCGAACAACAATTACAACCACTCAACACAGCACTATTAATTAAATATTTTTCAGTTGATTGTCCAATTAAACAATCTTCAATTAATTTCTGAATTGATGTTGTAGTGTTAAATACTAAAGTATCTGAACCAGTTATTGATACGTTATTCCAATTCTCAGTTAAGCTTGTCATATACATAGTTTGGCTTTGACAACCCGGTATTGGATTTGAAGATGTTGACCCTGAACCTGTTGAATTTGTTAAGGTTTGAGGTAAACCATTCTTATTTAATATAGTATTGGTTGTAAGTTGTGCGGATAATGCCGTAGTTGACGCACTAAAATTATTAACGTGTGATAAGTTTAAGTTTAATGTCACACCTTGTGGTAATGCCGGTGTAACATTAACCGTTGTTGTATATTGTTTAGTTAATTGTGTTTGAGTATTTGTGATTATTGATGCCACGGTATTAACTGAAACCGTATAAGTTACAGGTTGTTCAATACTTGTTAGAATAACACCAACACCATTTGTTTCACCTAAACTATCCATAACAATAACACTATAACTACCTTCACATAGATTGTTGAATATGGTCTTGTTTTGACTCCAAGTAACACCGTTATCAATTGAGAATGAATAAGGTGGTACACCCCCTGAAGGTATTACACTAATCGACCCATCACATTCACAACCTGGTCGGTTAACAGAGGTTGTTAATGTTAGGATTTCAGATGGTGTTATTGTACTACAATCACCTGAGTAAGAAATTAAGTCACCCAAACCTCCGCCAACAGTATACCAACCTGACAATGGTGGGTATTGTGATGCGTTTAAGATTCCGTATGATTGTGTTCCACCACTAACTTCCCATTTATTAATTTCCGTATTAAAATAAATAAAGTAAGTTGTGTCATCAGAAATCCAAGATTGATATCCTTCATATAAACCATTACTATTAAACTGAACCAAAGTTTCTGAATCAATCTGTAAACAAAAATCATAAGTTAATTGAGTGTCTCTAACAGGTATAGTTTGATTAGTACCACATAATTGATTATAAACTATAATATTATATGTACCATCAGGAACAGTAACAGATACACCAGTTTGTAATTGGGGTAACGTCAAATTACTTGCAGGAATGTAATCCAAATAAATTAACGCAATATTTGAAGGTCCGATGGTGTCGTAATAAATTGTGTACGGACCTGGTGATGTTCCTCCTGTGATTATTATGTTGTAATATTGATACATATTATTCTTGGCAATTGTCTATTCCTAAATTAGTTATTTCAATAAATGATGGTGCACTTACAGACCCTTCACAAGCACAAAGTGATAAATAGTAACCTGTGAATGGATAAGTGTATAAATCATAAGGACTAGTACAATAACGAGCGGTTATTGTTACAGTACCCGAAGTTTCGTATTCAGGATTTATGAATTGATATCTGTTACAATTACAAGTTCCTTTAAACACTGTCGGTGTTGGTGTAGGTGTTGGTGTTTTAGTTCTTGTTAAAGTTGGTGTTGGTGTTAATGTTCTTGTTAATGTTGGGGTTAGTGTTCGTGTTAATGTTGGGGTTACCGTCCTTGTTGGTGTCATTGTTGGTGTAATTCCTGGTGTTGCCGTCAATGTTGGTGTAGGTGTTGGTGTTAATGTTGCCGTTGCGGTTAATGTTTGAGTTAAAGTTGGTGTAGGTGTTGGTTCAACGGTAAAGTTTTGAACGTAGACACCAAAATCACAATCAAGTACAGTACTTAATGTACATGAAGTTTCTGCACTGAAATCACCATAATAATCAATAACCGTTACAGAATATTCACCAACACTTAAATTATTAATTGCCGGTGAAACGTTACCATTACTCCAAATTATGGTATATGGTGGTGTGCCTCCCGTAATTGAAACACTCATTTGTCCATCACTAGCGGTAGGTGTTGATGGGTTAATACCCATACACTCAATTACCATAGGGAATATGGTAATCACATTACATTCGTTCTGAACCGTGTCTCCCATTTAATTAGTTTATACTATAAATAATCGGATTATTGTTTTTTAATTATTTCCTTCATCAGTTCAACATATTTTTTTGTTGAGCTACTTTCTTCTATATAATCAAAAAAGGTTTCATCCTCCCTTAATTTATCTAAAGGGTTAACATTTATAAAATCTCCTTTAAAGAATTTTTTGGTTTTTAGGTTATCAGTTACACCTGCCATGTGGAGTATTGGTCTCTGTTCATAAACCCTAATATCATCAGTCGCCCAAGAAAAATCTAAATCTTTAGTAACTTTAGTTTCTTTACCAAAATACCATAAATTCCATAACAAAGACCACATCTCAGCGGTCCAAAATTGAATTTGTCCAGGGTTTATTGGGAATCTTTTTTGATAATCCAACATTTGGTCGTATAGTGGAACACAATCCATATATATTTTCTCCCAAATCATCCAATCAGTATTTTTAATAATATACTGACCACCTCCAGAATTTTCTTGGTTACACTCAATACACTCAGGTGTTACACCAACAACCTCACACATTTCTTTTAACAATTGTCCTTTATCAGAGGTAGGGTGTTTAGCCTCATATCTACTACAACAATCCATTATGTAATTGTGTCCTATGTACCCTACGGTGTCCGATAAATAACAAATTTTATCGTTCAACATCTTATTAAAATCGGGTAATTCTCTAAAAATAATATCCGAATCATGTAAAAAGAAACACTCCCCATATTGAGGGTTTTCTTTTAACCACTGATAAACTAAAAATGGTTTGATATTAGGTATATAATATTTGTGTTCTCGATTATCCAAATAATGATGAATATTCACACCAAGTTCTTTAAGTGATAAAGATTCTTCACTCGGCCCTTTCGCCCCGTTAACAATACCAAATAACACATGAATATTATTAGGGTTAATCCCTTTATCAATAAAATTATGAATATAAACTCTAACTTGCCAATGAAAATAAGGCACATCAGGTTGAGAACTAACAAATAATAATTTATCCATAATTACATTAAATATAATGAAGGTCTTAACTTAATAAATGATGTTTTAGGACATATTTATATTATATGAAACTATTGAAGACGATAACAAGAATTGTTTTAGAATCACAAGAAGCTTATGAATTGGCGTGTGAAAAAGGTGTCAATGAAAAGGAGCTTGAGCGTCTAGAAAAAAACTACAACGAGTCACTTAAATTGATGAGACTTTACGAAGGTATTGGTAAAAAAGAATCGGAAAAAAAGTCTTAACCTATTGACGGTGTTGGAGTTGGAGTTCTAGTTGGTGTTGTTGTAACCGTTGGTGTTGGTGTCACTCCACATTGAATATCAGCGTCATATACGATATTACACCCTAATGAAGGTGTTGGTGTTGGGGTCACGTTACAAGCAACACAAGAAATATCATAGTTAATCTTTAAATTAAGTTCAATATTAGTATCCGACAATGATATTTCAGAATTACAATCTGAATATATTTTAATCGTATTTGTTTCGGCATCTATACTTACAGAACCAATCCCATTAAATGATGTTAATAACGAATCAATTGCATCATAATACACATTGTCAGAAGGGTAATCACTTAGTGTTGACCCCGTAAAAAATGGTAGTCCCATGTAAGTGGTACCAACAATCGCGGTAACTTCAAAAATAGATTGGTTAAGAACACAATTATAATCATCAGATGTTAGGTCATGAAATCCTTCCCACAACATTTCCCTCAAACCTTTCTTAATAACCAACCCACTATTTTGGAAATCTTGGTTACAAATATTATAAGTAAGGTAATTACCAACAGTGTTAGGACCCGTAATTGTTTGTGTTTTAGTTTTAGTACACCCAAATGAATCGGTTACCGTAAGTGAATAAGTTCCGGCAGATAAGTTAGTTACCGTTAAACCCGTTTGACCGTTAACATTATTACTCCAAGTCCAAGTAAATTCAGGTTCACCATTAGTAATATAAGCATTAATAGAACCATTAACACCGTTAGTTGTGTTTTGTCCAACCAATACAAAGTCGGGTAAAAATGAAGGTTGTACTAATACCGATTCAGTGATAACACAACCTGTACTGTCGGTTAAAGACGCTGAATAAACACCACCAACTAAATTAGTAAACGTATAACCAGTATCGTTAGTTGGTCCATATATTTGACCATTTATCTGATATGTATATGGGCCTGTACCACCTGTTAAAGTAATTTCAATCGCTCCGTTCGCTTGATTACAAGTAGTACCTGTTGTATTAACATCAACCTGAATAGGCGAGTTATTAAAAATCTCATAATCTGATGTAAATGTACAAACACCATCACTTATTGTTAAAGTATATGTTCCGGCAGATAAATTATCAAACTGCCAAGTCGTACTTGAAGTATTATCAACTTGGGTGTGCCCATCAGGATAAAGTAATGTGTAAGTGTAATTACCACTACCTCCGTATATTGAAATGGGGTTAATTGACCCTCCTGTATTACCACAAGTAGTATTTGTTGTACCAACACTAACTAATGTAAAACCACCAGGAGTTAGTACTGACGTTTGACCACTAAACTTACATAGTCCAGCATCCGTTACTGAATACGCGAAGATACCCGCGCCTAAACCACTAAAGGTGTAGTCATTGGAGAATGAAACTGCGGTAGTCCCATTAGAACCTGAATAATAAAAAGGAGCCGTACCACCTGTTAATGTAATTGTTAAAGAACCGTTAGATTCAAAACAATCAGGTTGTTCAACAACTAACGAACCTAACCCAACTGAGTCGACTTTTACAATAGTACCTGACTTAGTTAAAGAACATCCGTAAGAGTCAGTTACCGTAACACTATAAGTTCCTTCAGTCAATCCTGTCACATATGATTCGGTACTACCATTAAACCACAAATATGTGTAAGGTGCATTACATGTCTGACCTGTAACATAAATTTTACCTGATTCAACCGCACATCCCGCATCATTTACAATATATAAACCATAGTCAAATTGTGGTGTTGATTTGATGATTGTGGTCTCAGACTTACCTGTACATCCACCACCATCATTGGCAACAACATAATAAACACCAGGTGCTAAAATATTAACAAATTCATAGGTGTTACTAAATGAAGTACCTGAAGTAATATAACCTAATGTGTTCTCATAAAGATAAAACTCGGTATTACCATAAAAGTTTGTTGTGGCTGCACTTATACTACCATTATCTAATCCACAAGTAGTATCATTTTGTCCAATAATATTAACACAAGTTCCGCTTGATATCGCCACGTTAACTGTTTGAATTGTGTTAACTGGTTCACAACTATCTATAATGTTAAAAGTGTATGTACCTGCAGATAGATTTTCTATTGTGTATGTTGTTACACCAGAACCCAATGCTGTGGTTCCTGACGCGGGACTTACCCATTGAATTGAGTAGTCGGGAGCTGAACCCGTAATATCTACGGTAAAGGCACCTAAACCACTATTGGTACAATCACCACTAACAGATAAGTTATATAATAGAGTACACATTAACTACACAAAATATTAAAGTTTATACCAACATTTAACTTAAAGTTGGTTCCCACTTCTGATTCGGAACATATTACATTATAAATCACAATAGTATCTTCAGTAGTTAAATAGTAATCATATCCATAATTTTTTAAATCATTTAACGAACTAACTAATGCGTTTAACCATTCTTCATTAGTTGGTGAACTTAAAATAGGGTCTAAATAACCAACACCATTAAAGAAATTATTTTGAATTATTGGCTCCCCATTTAATCTTAAATCAACATACCATTTAGTTGTTAAAGAATTTAAATCACAACTACCTAAAGTGTAACCATTAAGGTTTAGATAGTTGTTCATAACTTGTCCTAAAACACCACCGAAACTTGTTAGTTGTGGATTTTCTGAATATGGGAAAATACCACACTCAACTTGTTCAATAGGACAATCATATCTAAATATATTTGATGTTACCTCACATGGTTTACATGGTACAGGAACTAATTGACATCCTTCTTGTCTTCTCCAAACAAATTTTTGTCTGTGGAATATTGAGTTTTCTAAACGTGTACCTGTATTCCAAATGGTTGTTGCGGGTATCATCTGTTCAACCAATCTAATCCAATAGTCACCAATACCATTCACATAATCCATCATTGTTTGATATGTGAAGTTGTTGTTTTGGATGCCGGCCATTTGTTCGGACTCTAAGTATTTCCAATAGATTGATGCTAATGTTGGGTATCCACCAGTTTTACCATCGGTCGCAAATTGTCTGTTTCTAACATTAATCATGTTTAACCAAAAAGTCTGAGCAAATTCGAAGAAGGTCTTTCTCTTAGGTTGTGGATTAATCTCCGTCCAATCCACACCACCTCTAACAGGATAGTCAGATGTTGGTGTTGGGTCACAATAAGTAGGTGGGACATAGAGTAATCCTTGGTCAGGAATTGGGTAATTGTATTGTCTTGACATGAACCAAACGTCGTAGGCTAAACCTTGCGCAGGATTCATAAATAAATCAACATTCTTTACATTTAACACTAATCTATCATCATCTACCAAATAACGTGAATTTAATCCCCCATCAAAGTTAGTTCTTAACCCAGTTTCGTAGTCGGCCCAACTTTTATTATTATCAATAACAGGTGTTAAGGTATAACCCATGTCCATATATGGGAAATATCTAAATCTATTAAGGTATTCTTGACCATAACTATATGGTTGTAATACCGTTTGATAATTAGGGTTATTACCTGTGAATACGTTAATATTCGGGTCGGCTTGTGTGGGAGCTCTGTGTTCAGGTGTTTGTTCGAACCAACCACTTCCTATTTGGAAGAAAAATCCTTCAGTATTTAATGGTGCGGTTGGGTACCCGTCTTCATCAACAGGGTATTCATCTCTAAACACGTTTACATCGTAAATAGTTTCTGAAGTAGTGAATCCTGTATATTGAACACCAAAAATGGTGAACGTATTACCATCCTCTAATGTTGGTGTCTGTTGTATATATGTACCACCTGATATAGATGCAAATTGAGTATCAAACTCAATCATATTTATTTTTTGGTCCGCTAAATATACATACTCATTAAACTCAACAAGAGCTTCAGGTGCACCAATCAAACGTAGTAAAACCTCTATAGATTTTCTTGTTCCTTTTGATTTGAATAGGTAAGCCGAATTAAGTATTAATGTTCTGTAATATTGATAATTTAATTCATCAGGAGTTGCTTCGGTAGATATACCGGTAAATTGTGGTTTATCAACATTTTTTTGACCAAATACAGAACTTAAAAAGTCATCATTAGTTATTGGTGATATATTGATATTCCAACCTAATGTTTGAGCCAAATTTTTTAATAACTGTGATGGAATATCATTACCAACATTATAATTAACTGAGTTCATAAAGGCTAACGCCCCGATGAACTTTTTAGTTTCGTCAAAACTTCTACCGTAAATCTGTAATACCTTTTCAATTTTTTGTGTTTGAGTATCAAACTCTTTAAACGCATCAGTAATAAAAAATCTCGATATTAAATTTGTTACGTATTGGTCAAAGAACAAACCAACCTCATCTAGTTTTTGAAGATAATTTGTAAATGCGTTTGTAACTATATCTAAATTCCAAAGACCATTTAAAGGCCATGTTATTGAGTTATAGTCGGTATAGTATTGTCCATCTTCAGTTTGATTAGGTACCTCAAATGTTGCAGTATAAATCGGTGATGTATTTCTATTTAATAAAAAGTTTTCAACTTGGTCAAAGTCTTCATTAAAGACACGATTAACTTCATAATCGTTAGGTCTAACAATTATAGTTTCAGTAATATTAGTTTCACCTGAGAATGGATTTCCTTGAACTGTAATGATTAAATCACCAAAAGTATTTGTTGTTGTTGGTACAATATTAACAACAGAATATCCATTACCACTATAGTATAGGGAATACTTACTATATTGTAGTGTCATATCTCTTAATGGAGACACTTGGATTTCTCTTAAAGATAAATTAAGAGTTGCGTTAACACTAAAATCAATATCAAATGGGTTTCTAATTCTTGTGGCATCTAAACTAAAAGTTGTTGTATCGCTAGTTGAGTTATAAGAAACATTAAATGCTGTTTGACCAGTAACATAGTTAACACCCATAAACGCAGACTCTAAACCCGCAGGGAACTTAGCGATGATAGTTTCAACTGATGTTGATAACCTTTTCACCAACGAACCATACTGAGTAAAGTTTGTTATTTGACTTAAATCGTAGTTAGGGTAAACCTTATAATTCTTTTCAAAAATGGTTTTAGATTGATAAACGTTATTAATACCTAAACCATCTAAATTTATTGGTTGTGAAAAAGCACCAACACTAAAATTACGATTTTCTTTTTCATTTATAGATGATGTGAATTGAAAATTACCTTGCGTCAAACCACCTCCAGCAACTAACTGAAAACCAACCAGATTATCTGAAAAAGTCCCTGCTCCTGTAGCCGATTGTGGTGGACAAGTATATTTTAAATTCGCCATTATTGTGTGATATTTGAGAAGTTTTTGCTATAATCAATATTACTACCTCTATCTTGTCTAACTTCGTATAACAATTCATTAAATTGGTCACGAATTTCATACAAGTTGTATTGTCTGTAAATATTGTTATTAGTATCGTACATAGTGTAGATACCATCGTCAATTGATTTTGTTTGATTTCCGTACAACGCAATTGCTAGTGTTGAGAAGTCGTGTTCTGCAACTTCAATATCTAAAGTGATTGGGTTAAAATACGTATTTGAAATTAGAACATCTTGGTTTGGTTGTCCGATAAAAGGTACCGCATTTGGTTTGTTTGTTGGTGCGGATGATGGTGATAATGTACAAAAAACTAAATTAGTGTTATTATCTGTGTATCGATACCTAACAGCTTTCTGTGATGTATTAGTTAAATTTTGAACTACCGGTTCACAAAAGAAAGATGATGTGATTAATCTGAAAAAATTAGGTATTTTTGTACCATCAGAGTTTAAGTATTCAATTCTAAATCCGACTAAACCTTGATTAACAAATTTATTTCTATATTCAGTAGGTACGTTATTTAAATCAATAACCAAACCTCTAACGTTAGGAAGTGCCGCTAAAACACCACAATCAGTTATTGAAGTTCTGATTTGAACGGGTCTAATGTATAGGGTGTAGATACCTAGTTTATTGAATTGGTCTGCGGGTAACTTTAAATTATACAACCCACCCAAAATTTCAACAGGATTACCACCTGTACTTGAGTTATTGAAATAAGGCTTTAGAATCGCCGCGGCGTCCAATTTAGTTAAGACAAAGTTATCAGTCTCATCTCTTGATGGAGTGTAATTTAAAATTATCTCCACATCTTCCGGTGATACGTCAGCCGGTCTTATCGTTCCATATGTTCCTGTTGCCATGTTAAGCTATTTTTATTATGTTAAAGAATCCGTAACCATATTTTTCAAGGTCTCCGATATTGTTAATTTCACCAAGTCGTTCAACCCTTTCTAATGCAGATACTTTACCTCTCTCAATAAATACATTAGTTTGAACTTCTGCTTCATCAATTACGTTTAATAATACCTCATTTTTTGTAATTGCTGAACATATCATCATGTCAGGTGTCATTCCTGATGACATAACGACAAAAACAGTTCTACCATCATTATAATCATAGTAGTCAACATTGTTAATAGTATATGCGGTATATAAACCGTCATTAAATTCACCCCAAACGGTTCCTACATTACCTGAAGTACCAGTTACTGGCACCCCTATCTTATATTTACCACCCCAAAGAACATCTTTTTTACCATAAACTTCGAGGTCATTTATAGTTGAATTAGTATACCCTGTCACAGGGAAAGGTACTGTTGTATAATTGTAACTTGAGTTTAAATAAACATCACAATCTTGGTCTCCACTAAAAATATAATTGTAATCTAATGGCGTTCCCGACCAACTACCACCCGCAGGTACAAAATACGCAGTTCCTTGTGGATTTAAAATTGGTACATTAATGTATGGAGTTGTAATTGTTTTTTGAATAATGTTTGACCCCCAAGGACTCATACCTGACATAGTAATTGTAAATTCACCATCCATCGTATAAGTGTGACTATAATTGTTAGGTGTTCCACTTGTAATCGTTTCAATAGGACTTCCGTCCCCCCAATCAACGTAGTAATTTGAAAAACTTAAATATTTTTTAAACTCAGTATCAGATGTGTTATAAAAATAATAAGTATATGGGTAAGAAGTAGTTGCTGAAAACAAAAAGTTTGTCATTGTTTCTTGTTGTTCAATCATACCATCAAACACACTATAATAACCCAAATCAATTGTGTTTTCAGTTAAAAGAATTGGTACAGTTAAACCAGTTAAAAGAGATGTTCCATCAGTACCACCTGATAATATCTCAGTCATCGATGAATAAACGTAAGTGGTTCCTGTTACATATTTAATAACTTCTCGGGTAATAATATCACAACAATACGGAATTAACTCCGTATCCGCATATTCAGCGTAAGTATTTACAGGGAATATGTCATTCTTAATTACCTCGGGTGATATTCTAATATGATATTGTCTATTGTCCATTATGGGTTAACATATTCGTACCATTTTATCGGTGTTCCATTACCAATTCTTTGGTTTGTAACTACGTCAAATATTTCATAAGTTTTGGTCTGTCTGTCCAAAACAACTTTGTAATAAAATTTTTGCTCAGGGATAAAGTTAAATTTATCAGGTAATGAACCTTGTGAAGTGTTCATCATTTTAACAAAAACACCTAATCTAGCATCAAAAAATTTGGCTGTCATATAGAAAGTGTTAATATCCAAAAACTGAGGATTTCTTAACCAATACAAATAAAACCCTTCTGAATCACCAACAAAATCCAAATTCATTGATGGTTTTTTAATTTGTACTGAAGGTAAGGCTGTTGATATACTAACGGTTTCTGTTGACCCTTGTTGAACGGGTAAAATCACGGTGAAGTAATTAGTCTGTGACACCCCACTTGGCGAATCGTAAAAGTCGAGTTTAAAGAATGATTTTGTAAAAGCTGGTCTGTAATAGTATACTTCGGTCGATAAGAATCCTTCAGGTAAATAACTACATACCCAATTAATCGGTGTTGATGTGTTAACATCATTCGTATTACCACTATAAAAATAAAAATCATATTGTAGTTTGGTTTGTTCTTGACCATACTCTTTATGGGTAAATCTGAGTACTTCAAAGTCATAACCATTACCAATTATCTCGTTAACAACTTCTTCTTGATATTCATCAATAGTTTCGTCACGACCATAAAAATCCCACTTGAGTTCAACTGGTAACTCAATAACTTGTGGTAAATCACTTAATATAAATTTGTAACTATTATTCACAATCGTCAATTAATGGGTCACTAACTCTAACCTGTTCTATATAATTAGTCCCTTCAGGGATTATTCTGAAGATTATGTCAGTATATGGGTAATGTTTATCATTTAAAAATGGGTAATTAACACCTAAACCTGTTGAATCAATGTATCCGTATGGGTATAAATCTCTCCACATAAACACACCCTCATTTTGTGAGAAGTATGAATAATTAGGTATGTTCTCAACATTCTTTTTATCACCAGTTTCTATGTAATCAGAAAAGACTCTCAACGTCATTGGTGAATGTGGGTTGTAATAATAACCATATCGATTAACTGGTGATTGTGGTGGATTAGTTACATTAAACACAAATGGATTCATCGTAAACTTATGGTATAGTCTTGACATAACTCTCTCTTCTTGAGCAAAGTCATTCCACTCACACAAGTCACCATCTAAAGTATCATCTTTTTTTAATGACCTAACATATGTGAAAGGTATTGGCCCACCCGCAGGTCCTCCTGTCGCACCGATTGGTGTGTTATAAACATCAATAGGTAGTTGTGTATCAGAATTAACATTTAAAGTCGACCACCAATTGTTAACATTACCATTCACTAATGGTAAGTTAAATTCATACCCTTGTCGTATCCCATTATATCCCTGACCATTCTGTTTTTGTGTACCGAATGTTAAACCAAAATAACCTTTCCAAATAGTTGTGATAAATAATTCCGTTACAGGTCTTTTTTGATTATCAACTAAACCTGTGATTTTAACATCCTCGTTGAATGACAGTGTGTATGATTGTGACCCCTCTTTTGTCGCAATACGGGAAACTTGGTTGGGGGTTAAACCGCTACTTAAATACTTTTGTTTATTACCAAATATGTTTTGGTCAAATCCTGCATTAACCATAACAGCATCTTCAGATGATGTTAAAATTTTATTTCGTCTCACATAATACTCAGAAGTTGTTTCGGTAAGGTTTGCAGGATTGATTACTCTTTTGAAAGTTCCTGTTGTCCCTGAAACTGTTAAACCACCACCAGTAAATCCGTAATCGGAAATACTGAAAACGTATTCTTCACTCCCTGACGTACCATCACCTAAAGTATAAACTTCAAATAAATTATTACCATTATAACTAAAATTTAATTGTACATATTCACCAGGAGTTAAACCATGTTTAAATGGACATCTAAACATAACCACATCCTGTCCTTTATATGTTGTTGGTACAACTACAAAAGGTACACCATCACCAGAAACCCAATTAATTAGAACACCTGTTTTTGATTCAATAGCACTTAATGGTTTGTCGTATATGTTATCAAAAGCGTAACTAACAAAGAAATTCCAATTGTAACTCGACGCGCTTTTAGGTACGAATGTTAAATGATTGTTTGGTGGTTGTGTGTAACCAGGTTCGTTATAATCAGTACGTATGAAATTAAATTCATTATATTGAGGAAAACCAGTCCACGCGATTTGTTGAGCATTTGTATTACATTGAGAAACTGCTGCTGCGGTTTCATTTACATAATACATACTATTTTCAAATGGTGTGTAATTACTTGTTCCACTATAAGCATTATAAAATAAGACGTTGAGCTTAGCGGTTGGTCTAAATGTTTCAGAGGCCTGTCTTTCATCAAAGAACACTTGTTCTAAATCAATGTTAACATTTCTTTCAAATTCAACATTTTCCTTTGTTGTTTGTACAAAAGGTACATTAACCATTAAGGTAGTATCAGGTGCTGATTTGTACCTTAAAGAACCTAATATTACTCGTATTTCACTTAAATTACCCATATTACGCAACAACTTTATTTGTATCAACCCATTTAGATAGGAATCTATCATAAGCGGTTTTACCTCTTTTTAATCCAAAATAGAAATGGTAAGGTGCACCAACAGTAATAGCGTCTGAAACAAACGTATTAGGTGATTTAGATAGATTACTCCATTCTAATTGACCTGACCCATCAACACTATAAATATACCCTTTGAAGTAGTCGTTCTGATTATTATTATTGGTTCTAAAGTATCTTGACGATGCTAATAATCTGTCCATACTTTGATATCCGTGAGAAAAGAACTTGACACCGTCAATACCTGTTGTATACCAATCATTCTTTTGAGTACCAAAAATACTCGGAGATGATGGTGTTATACCCCACTGATACATCGGTACTTCTTGTGTGAACGCACCAAATTCATTAAACGCACATGGGTTAACCACACTAACATTTGGGTTTAAAATGGTTCTTTTTGGTGTAATATAATCTCTAACTTGAGTATCTGATGTGAAGAAAATGCCAAATAAAGCTTCATTTCCGGGACCCGCTAATGAATTTACATAGATTTGATTAGGTTGTGTGTAATTACCTGTTTCAAAAGGTGCCACACCAATCTCAGAGTTTACTGAAATTGATTGAGCGTAATCCGCATCAACCATATTATTATCACGACTGAAGAACTTACCAATACTACCAGAACCCGTTAATTGACTCAAGAAATTCGTATTAGCTAAACGGGTAATGATAAATAAGTTTAATATATCACTAACATCTGAGTAACTACTATTATTTAATTTGTTTGCAACATATCCGTCAAAACCATCAGATAAAATAATATCTTGTAAGTAATCTGCTCTTGGTCCTAAGTCCATCATGGTTGTTGGAAACTGTAAACTATATTCGTTACCATTGAAGGAACCAAATAAACCTGTTGGGCTCTTTTTACCGATAAATGAATTATTACTAACCGAATAAGGACTACTTCTATAATAGAAGTTAGTTGTTGGGTGTAATGTCACAACATCTTTACAATAATTAGCTGAAATTAATTGATTTGGGTTTGGTGATGTTGGTGATGAATAAACCACATCATTTCTAAAACTAAATGGGTATAGAACACCATTAATCCAATTATTAGTAAATAAGTGACCAAACACATTTCGACAAGCCGCAAAGTTTATTGTTAACCTTGATAACCATTCTGTAATTGATACAATATCACTCGGTAATGATACGAAAATAAATGATACTAAATTGTAACAACCGTTAATCATTTTAGGTTTACCCCCTAAAGCTTTATAACAATCATCACCTTCAGGTGCAATATACATGGTTCCGTCAGGCGCTTCTTTATAGCAACCAAGAGGTATCATACTACCACAATTAAAAGTATTGAATAATTCAGAACTAATTGAGCTCGGTTGGTCTTCTTGGTTATCTTGTGAAGCTGCTGAGGCAATTACAGGATTTTGACTAACATAAGACACTGAAGTACCGTCTTCATTAACAACAAATACCGAAAAATACAGATTAGATTGTAATGGGAAACTGTTGTTTATGTTATCTTGTCTAACACTAGAAGTTGGTAATCTATCTGACCTCATCACAATTTGATTACCTGAACCACCTAACCCATAAGTTAATGAAGTGGATGTTGAGTATGCCGGTGCGTAATAAATTGATAAAAATGGACTTGCGGCAAATAGAGAGTCAATAACACTTCCACACGTCGAGTATGTTGTTGGCATATTACCACATAAACCACTACCACCTTCAACAATTTCATTTTCAAAATAACCACGATTGTTTGTTGTATTTTGTGTGTAGGTATTACCTGTTAAATCTGAATACTCACGAGTATACATGTTATTAGATTTTACTTTAAGACCATTAACAATTGCCGTGAATCCTGTTGAAACTGTCGGCATACCTGACTGTGGTACAAACCCAAGATTATTCGAATCTAATGATGAATAATGCGATACCATATTTGAAGTAAAAGAACTGAAAGATGCGTTACCTGTAGACGATGGTAGGAAATGATAAGAATCGTGATATAAATAATTGTTACTATATGAATCTAAAGTTGTGTTAGACCCAATATTGTGTTGAGTATTTTTAAAACCTGGTTTAACAGGATGATTTAATTTGTATTGACCTGTTACGGTATATCCAGGCTCATTAAACGAACTATAACCGAATAATAAACTTAAATCATAAGAACAAGTTTGTCTTGTAGTATTTGGGTCAACTCCTCTAACTAAGAAAATAATTTTTTGATTACCATAATTAGTTAATGCGGTTAATGGTGGAACCAATTGATTTTGTTGAGTGTAATTAAAATAGTTTGAAATTCCTACACCACAGCTAATTGTTGAATCAGTTCTTGTGAACTTATAAACATTCATTGTGTTCTTTAAGAATCTTTCATTTAATGAGTTAGTATTTGGTGTCGTACTACATTGATTGTCAAAGTCTGAATAAGTCATACCTGTGATAACCTGAAAATACTCAATATCCATAGGGAATCTTGCGTAAACAGAATCGTTTGGATTTTGTTGACTTGTATATGTTTGGGTTAATAAATTATTTGGGTTACTATAATCCGCGTATTGGACCGTTATTGTACCACCAGAATTATTAATTGTTGTACCTGTTATACTTGTTGTCCCAAATTGATTTATCGTAGTATAACCAGTAATGTTTGAATCACTACTTAATGACGGTTGTTGGAATGTGATGATATTACCAGATTGATAAACGTTACTATTATCAGGTTTAACCATTAAAACAATAACATTGTCATAGTGATAAACATTGTTTGCAGTATTAAAAGAAACTTTTATTCGGTTTACACCACCTCCAGGGTTTGTTGGTGAATTATCAAAGTATTTCGCCTTAGTGTTGAATAAATTAATTCGTTCATAAATCGGTAAACTTGATGTGAATATACTTGTTAGAGTATTCCCTGTGTTTAATATTTGGGGTTGTGGTGCTCTTGTTTGAGCAACTAATGGGAAATTAGTTGACCCTGAAACACCCATAAGGGCACCTGCAAATAACTTCTCATAACTATTACCATCAGTAATATATTGTGGGTCATTTTCAACATAACTTTCAGCAACTTCCAAAGGTGTTAAAACCGCGTTAGCCCCGTTATTTAAAGCCTCCGCGTATGCTGACTCCAATCCTGTAGCACCTATTGTCTCTTCTTCGGGTGAAGTAGGCACACCAACTTCACAGTCACACATTTCACAATCAGGATATGCTAAATTAGGCACCTGAATAGTAGTGAATAATTTATATAAATTAAAAATTTTATTAATTGTATCACCTAAATCATCTAAATTAGGACAATCTTTGTGGTCAAATTTATTTGGGAATAAATTAGCCAAAACATTATTAATTCCACAAACCAACAAAACAAATGGGAACACAACGACCGCCAATATAGCTAATATTGGTGATATTAATAATAATAAGAAGGCTAACACGTGTGATAAAATCACCAATGTGTATATCACAGGTAACATTAAGAATGAAAATATTTGAAATAGTAAGAATATAATATCAAACTGTCTTACCGCGTCGTTAGTTGGGAACTTATTATTTTCACTCTGACATTCTGAATTTAAAATATCTTTGATTGAAATGATTCGAGAATTACCGTAACCTTTCCTATATTGTGATATTAATTGTGAAACAGTATAAACTTTGTTATACGACATTTCGAAGAATCTATCTTCACAATTTATCGCCTCTTGAATCATTTGTTGTCCTATGGTTGTACCAGTATTCCCATAGTCACTCCAATCTAAACTAAATGCGTATGATTTTTCAGCGGCTTCTTTGTTTGAGGAGCTGGCCGAACCATCATTTAATGGGTCGACATCAATATCCCACCCATATTCTTTAATATTAGGAACTAAATAATAACCCCTCTTAATTGGGTCAGCACCCAATGATGGTGATTGATTCCATTTAACTTTAAAACGATATTTTGATTTTGTTGGTACACCAACTTTTGGGTCGGATGATATGATTCTTTCACCAAATTCATTTGTAGTTATATAGTCCATGTTCATGGGAACATCAATCATCCAAGTACCATTATCATCAATTACTTGTCCACCTTGGTCTAAGTCAAAACTTTCTAATATTGGTCTACCATCAATATCTTGTTCTATAGTTTGTCTAATAGCCAGTATTTCACCAGGTCCTGTAACCAAATTACATAAGTCGCCAGCAGTTGGTTTTGATTTACAATTCTTCTTAAGATATGTATCGTCATTACTTGACACCAAAGAACCCATGAATATAGCTGTTGGCGTAATGTTAATGTTTGTCTCAGCACTAACATCAAAGTCAGTTCTTGTAATCCCTAAATTACAAATATCAGGTTGTCCCCATAATGGTTCAACTTCAATGGTTCTATTAAATGTTAAAATTTGAGGTAATTCCCTCAAATTAGTTGACGATTTAAACTTGGTACCGGCAACTTGATTTTCAGTTGCAACCCCCATTCTAATTAAATCCTGAGGTGATAGTGAAAACTCACCAATGTCGGATAAATCAATATCAACAACAACTGTTTGAGAACCTGCCGGAACTCCGAAAATCATATAGTCACCACTCTCGTTGGTTACCGCATTAAACTTATAGTATTTGTCGTAAACCTCAATGAGTGTTGGGTTGGTTAGAACGTCTTCGCGAGTAAAGAAAGTCCCTGTTGCGGTATGACCCCCATGTTGTTGTTTGTACGGTAATAGATTATAACGGTAACCATCTTCGTTTAAGTCCGTTAGTGTTTTGTATGGGTAAAGGTCAGAAATAACAGGGTCATTTTCATCAATATCTTCTAATGGGATAAAGACTGAAACTTTGGCATTTGGGATACCTAAACCGTTGTTAACACTAACACGACCTACGATAACCCCATAGTCAGAACACTGACGAGTGTAAATTTGATTTTGTAATATTTTAAGTGATAAAATTTCAAGATACTCAAACTCTTGGTCAATTAGGACTCTAACTGAACTATCAACACCTGGTTTTGTTCTTATTCTATAGGAATTTGACATATTAATCTTTTTTGATAAATAGTTTATATACTATTTTCAAAAAGATAATCCATTAATTTCTAAAATAAATCATCAAGAAAAATTAACCGTTTTAAGATTCTTAACACGAACATTAATATCCTTGTTAGGGAATCTTACTTGGTAAATTTGGTTTGGTTGTGCAAAGATTGTGTCGTCAATTAATTCGATTTGACGAGTAACAGGGTCTATGTATTTTTGTGATGTTTGTGATGAAGAATATTGTCCCCCAACTAAGTTGAAGAATTGAATGTCTGATACGGCAATTACTCCATTCTCACTCTGTATTAATTTACGTAACTCAGATACAAATACGTTTTCTCCCATTTCCCTACTTAAAGGACTGAAAAACTCAGTAACAATGTTAATTATTTGTGATATAACCGCTCCCTGATTTTGACTATTATCTAACACCACATCAATATTAATACCTAAATCAATTACATTTGCGGTCTCTAAAGAAATGTAGTCATTTATCATTCGATAATTAGATAGGTAATTCGCAACGTTATTCTTTAAGGTATTCGATACAACTTCGGTTAAAGAACCAGTATCATCATAAGATAACATTTGAATTTTAATCTTGTTATTTTCTTCTGTTATAGCAACTTTTGCAGGTGCACCAAACTGAGATGGCATTGTTCTAATAAGTGAATTGTAGTCATTAATAGTTACCGCTCTATTCTGAGCTGAGAAGTTATAAGCAACTAAGTTCCTTACCTCCTCAGTTGTTGGGAAATTTGCTCCACCGATAGCAGCAGTTACGTTAGTACAACGTAATGAATTAACAACACTTGTGTTTACGTTCTCTGATGGACCGTTAACAAAGAATGAAACGGTACCAATTTGCGTAATGGTGTTTACACCTAAATTACTAACTGTACCACCACCGACACGATACTGAACAAATAATGTTGAATTTGATTTCAACACACTACCTAAAGCAAAGTTGTTTGAATATTTATTAAGGTTTAAAACATACCCATTTCTTGCAAACTCACGTAGTTGTTCATCAGCAGATTGACTACCACCACCAAAAGTCATTTTCATGTAACCTTCAGGGGTATACTCTGTAATAAATTTATCATTAACTTGGATATATCGACCAACTTTAATACCTGGTTTATCTGAAACTTTGGTTGGGTCTTCGATAAAGACTCTGTCTTCGGCTAAGGCACTTACTTCATACCATCTATTATTTAGACCTAAAAATTCTTGAGTACTTGGTACGTTAGCATATTGTGTCCCATCTTTTAATAAAACACTCGTAACACCAAGAACATTCTTTTCAGGTAAGAATATTTCTAAAAACGGTTTGACATCTACAGGAGTAATTACTCGTTTAAAAACTTTAGTAACTCCGTTCACAACCGTTTCTCTTTTTACAATAGTATAATTAATTAATTTATTGTTTGAGTCAAAATTAGGTATTTTTAATCTATTGGGATAACCCTCGTTACTTGTTGGTGACGCAAAATCAATGTCATAAACAGTTTCAAATGTTTGACCACCACCACTAATTTGGGAACCTCTCCTTAAAATACCACAATATCTAATATCCTCTTTATCTCCAAAAGCAGGCACTGTAATCGAGAAATCGACCAAAGCAACCGATGGTCTCATACCAGGAACCTTTAAACCATAGGTTCTGGCAATATTAAAAATTGATGACCTTTGTTGAGCATATTGTAGAACTGTCTCTTGGATACTTCTATCAATATTATAATGTAGGTTATCAGTAACCGCCGCATTCAAATCCATCAAAACTGAGAAAACTGATGCGTCGTTAAAATTGTCAACAACCTCAGGATAGTAAGTTCGTGTGAAATTAATCAACTCAGTCCTGATTGATTGGAAATCTCTAGTAGTATATGATATTTTCTTATTTGGCATATATTATTAAATATTGATGATTATGAAATCTGACGTATTAAAAGCGCTATCAGTGATAGTATAATCAATTTTAATTTTGGCGGTATGTTCTAATTGACTAATATTAGTAACCCTGTATTCTCTTTGGTCATTCTCATTAATGTAAGTACCTTTATTTTCTTCACCCGCAGATGCCGGTGTTACACTAATGTTAGTTATCTTTAAGTTAGGCATGTAATCCTCAACTGCTTGTCTAATTTCAGCTGAGATGTCAGAGAATGTTGGTCCGTCTAATGGTTCGAAAATATATTCATATAAACGAGTACCAAAATCAGGTAAAAAATATCTACTCCCTTTTCTTGTAAGAATCAAGTGAACCAAGTCGGTTCTAATCTCTTCGTCGGTATAGTCGGATAAATCTAAATACTTTCCGTCAAAAGAGTCTTGAAAGGGGAAGTTAATACCATATGTGAAACCATCTGCCATACTAATAAATATAATGTCGTGATATTTTCAATAAATAGTTACAAAATAAAAAATCCCGACAATATGTCGGGATTAATGTCGTGATTAATGTCGTGATTAAGATGAACACCCAAAACATTCAAATTGTGAATCAGTTGGTTTTTGTGTTTCCTGAGTATAAGTTACTGTTGGTGTATCAGTTTTAGTAACAGGTTTTCTAACTTTAGTGATATCAACCGCTAAGTGTTTTGCTCCCGTTGAAATTGCTTTAGTTCTAACATAGTAACACAAAGTTTTCAAACCTCTTTTCCATGAGTGAAAATGTGATGAAGAAATCTTAGACAATGTTGGGTTTGACATGTAGATATTCATTGATTGTGTTTGGTCAATGAAAGGTGCTCTGTCAGCCGCCATATCAATAAGTTCTCTTTGTGAAATCTCCCAAATAGTTTTGTATTTAGGGATTAAGTGCTCAATACGTTTAACTTTTTTGTTGTAAGTTTTTTCTTCAGGGTCAAGATAATTGTTGAAGTTGATGTTTTGAATTGACCCATCGTTCATGATGATTTCATTTTTCAAATCTTCACACCAAATACCAATCTTTTCAAAGTCGTTGATGAGGTACTTATTTACAATCATAATCTCACCACCAACTACTCGTCTGTTAAAGATTGCTGAGTGGGCAGGTTCAGTCATTTCGTAAGAACCTGTAATCTTAGCCGAAGATGCAACAGGCATCTGAGCCGTAAATAATGAGTTACAAACACCCCATTTAGCAACGTCTTCTTTCAAAGATTTCCAATCCCAAAAACCTGAAAGTTCATCTTCTTTAAGACCCCACATATCAAATTGAAATACTCCTTGTGATAATGGTGAACCTTCAAAGAACTTATATGGTTGGTATTGTTCAGTTTTACACAATTCATTACTTTCACTAACCGCCGCAAAATAAATGGTTTCAAAAATGTCTTTATTTAATTGACGAGCCTCAGGTGATGTGAAGATGTAATCCATTAAATAGAATACGTCAGCAAGTCCCTGAGTACCGATAGCGATAGCTCTTTGTTCCATACCACCCTTACGACCTTTCTCAGTTGAGTAATTATTAACATCAACAACTTTATTCAACGCTCTAACAACTTTTCTTGTTTCATCGTGAAGTAGTTTAAAATCAAACTTACCATCTTTAATGAAGTTCTTAAGAACCATAGATGATAATGTACAAATTGCGGTTGTCTCTTCATCAGTGTACTGAACTATTTCCGCACAAAGGTTAGATTGTTTTACAACCCCAATGTTTTGGTGGTTACTTTTAGAGTTAACACTATCTTTTGCCAACAAATAAGGAACGCCAGTTTCAACTTGTGATTCAATAATCTTATTCCAAATTTCTTGAGCTTTGGTTTTTTTACCTAAACCTAACTGTACCGCTCTGTTGTAGTTATTTTCATATTCTTGTCCGTAACACTCTTGGAGTGGTTTGATACCAGCTTTGATAATGTCATTAGGACAGAATAAGTACCAATCACCATTAGTTTCAACTGCTTTCATGAAGTTGTCAGGTAACCACAATGCCGTAAATAGGTCACGAGCTCTAAGTTCTTCTGCTCCTGTATTCTTTTTAATATCCAACAAGTCAAAAATGTCTTTGTGCCATGGTTCCAAATAGATAGCCGCACTACCAGGACGACGACCTTGTTGGTTAAAGAATCTCAACGATTCGTTTACAATTTTAAGATATTTCAATAAACCACCTGCGTAACCACCAGAAGTACTAATACGACTTTCTTTACTACGAATGTTAGACATAGCTAACCCAATACCTGCCGCGTCAGATGAAAATGTTGAGATGTCTCTCATGGTACCTAAAAGACCATCACGAGAATCTGCGTTATTATAATGTAATACACAAGACGCTAACTGAGGTACTTTGGTACCCGCGTTAATCATAATCGGTGTTGCGGGTGATATCAATTGTTGAGATAATGATTGGTAATACTCAACAGCTTCTTCAAAACTCTTAGTAACCCAAAGAGCTACTCTCATATACATATGTTGTGGTCTTTCAACCGCAACACCACTAGGTGTTTTCAAAAGATACATCTCTTGTAATGAACGCCAAGCGAAATAATCGAAATTATAATCATTCTCGTGATTGATAACATTATCAATGTTTTCAGCACCATATTTGTTGATGGTATCAATTAAAATTTCATTAATAATACCATGCCCATACAGTAAATTCATGGTCTCAGAAAAACTTTCGTTTGTTTCTTTGTGGTATGATGAAATAGCAACTGACGACGCTAAACGTGAGTAGTCGTGATGACTGCCAGTGTATGAGGCAGCAATCTCATATACTAACTTATCAAGTTCTTTTGTAGTGATTAAACCTTCAGTTGGTACTGAAGTGATTACCTTAATAAAAATCTCGTCTGAGTTTACACTCAAACCTTTCGCCGCTCGTTTTACTCTGTTATAAATCTTTTGTGGGTTGAAAGATACTTCCTCTCCACCTCTCTTTTTTATCTTTAATGACATATTATATAGTTTAATTAATTAGAAATCGTCCGTAAATGAAAGTGTTTCATTCAACTTCGCTTTTTGATACTCAACTGTTCTTGATTCAAAGAAGTTACCTTTGGTTTCAACAGCGATTTGTTCCATGAATTTAAATGGTTGTTCAACATTAAACTCTTTTTTACAACCAAGTTTAACTAATAATCCGTCAACAACAAACTCCAAATATTGTTTCATTAAGTTTGAGTTCATACCGATTAATGATACAGGAAGTGATTCTGTAATAAATTCTTTTTCAATCTCAAGTGCGGAAAGTAGAATCTCTTTGATTCGTTTCTCACTTGGTCTGTCTTGGATGTGATTATTTAATAGGTGAATTGCGAAATCACAGTGTAGGTTCTCATCTTTAAAGATAAGTGAGTTAGCGTTACACAAACCTTGCATAATACCTCTTGACTTCATCCAAAAGATTGAGCAGAATGAACCTGAAAAGAAGATACCTTCAACCGCAGCGAAGGCAACTAATCTCTCTTGGAAAGATGCGTTTTCAATCCAATCCAAAGCCCACTTAGCTTTCTTCTGAACTGCGGGTAATCTGTCAATTGCGTTGAAGCACTCATCTTTTTCTTGGGGATTCGATACGTAAGTATCAATCAACAAAGAATACATTAATGAGTGAATATTTTCCATCATTAACTGGAATCCGTAGAAGAACTTAGCCTCAGGATATTGCACTTCTTTAAGGAAGTTTTCCGCCAAGTTTTCATTCACAATACCATCTGATGCCGCAAAGAACGACAATACGTTCTTAATAAAATATCTTTCGTTATCTGATAGGTTTTCCCAATCTCTAATATCACCTGTTAAGTCAATTTCCTCAGCCGTCCAAAACGCTGCTTGGTGTTGTTTGTAATATTCCCAAATATCGTTGTACTCAATAGGGAAGATAACAAATCTGTTAGGATTTTCTTTTAATATGTTTTCCATAATCTTAATTATTATTTTCTTCTTTTTTAGTTTGTTCTTTTTGTTTTCTTCTGTCCATCAAATCTTTGATTCGTTGTCTGTTTCGTTCTTCTTGTTGTTCTTCAAGACCCAAGAATGTTACTGAACTTTCAGTATCAATCTCCAACATTCCGTTGTCGAACTTACAGTTTTCAAAAACAACCCCATCATCACCGATACGTGATTTAGTAATTGCTATTGTGGCCAACTTCATCTCTTTTTGTTGTAGTGACTTAGCCACAGAGATGATTACGTGACCAACTTGAGCCTTCTTAATAGAACCACCCATTTGGTCTGTTGTTACAACGTCAGATGAAATTGATTGACGGTTACCTTGAGTTGCTGTCCACCCAACGATATCCAATTCGTGACACATAGCCTCAAATGCTCTCATCACCGAACCTTCAGACTTCCACTCATCACCTAAGTTTCTATCAGGAACCACACAGTCGATGTAGTCCAATAGTACCATATCAATCTTGATACCGTCGGCAATCATCTTTCTGATTTGATTCTTGATTTGTAACATACTCATAGTATCTGATGGTAGTTTCTTCAAGATTAACTTGTTTGGCATCGTGGTTTTAATCTCGTGAACCTTAGCCATAACCTCATCTTTCTTCAAAGATAGTTCATCAGGATGAATTTTCGTCCATAATGTGAAATGTTTTCTTTGAATAATTTTTGGGTTATCCTCAAAAAAGATTTGTAATACATTGTAACCCAAGTTGAAAGCGTGGTTTGAAATTTTTGTTAGTAGTGTAGATTTACCTACGCCTGTCGGTGCTAACACAACACCGATTTCCCCTTTTGCTAATCCACCTTTTAAAAGTCTATCAATACCAGGGATACCCATAGGGATTGGGTGACGATAGTCTTCGTTTAACACCTCATCCAAATTAGCAAATACATCAGACTGTCCGTCTTCTCGTTGTCCGACTTGGAGAGCGTTTCTCACAAGTTGTTCAACCTTATCGTAATTCTCAAATTCACCACCGTCGATGATTTTTTGAGCTTTGTTCATCACTTTTTGTAGTTCTTGTTGTTTACAGAACTTAAGTGCTTTCTCTTGAACGAATAGTCCTCCTTCAACATTAACATCTTTAATCTTCTTAATCGTATCAATAACAATTTTTGATGCTAATTCTTGTTGTAATTCTGATTTTGTAATTTGTTCTAAGGTATCAAACGTAGGTGTATGCTCGTACTTTACATAGTACTCCTTCACCATTTGAACGATGAGTTTGAAGTACTTGCTCTCGAAGTAATTTACCTCAAGAACATCAATAATTGTTCTTGCAAACTCCTTATCAATGATAAGTTGGTTTAATAGTTGTAGCTGAAATCCGCTACCCAAATATTCAAAATTTTTGTTTGACGCCATAGTGTTTCTCTGTTAGTGTAAAGATAAATATTAGACAGTTAGAGGAACACCCATATATTCCAATGTTAAATTTTTAGATGAAAAAATGTCAGTCAAAGACATTAGTAAATTTTTTAGGTGTGGGCGTACGTCCACGGTATATCTTACCTTCGGAGGGTATACTTTAGCGTTAAACTGACGGTGACAAATTGTCATGTCTCCTTGCTTCACAAAGATGTTAATATGTTCAGGACCGTCCGTATAAGATGTTTCTAACATAGTTGGGTTTGTCATGATTTCATCCATATTGTCCATCATATAGACCACAGTTTTCATCTTAAGTTGATACTCAATGTCGTTTGAGAATTGTCTAATTAAATGATACAAGTCCATCGAACTTTTTGCTTTAGGGTTGAAATCCCTAACGTTAAAAAATCGTTGAACAATAATGTTGTCATTGACCATCATCAAAAACTCAAGTTTCGTTGCTTCGTTTTGCTCTTTCATAATTATTTTTTTTTATTTTACTTGTTTGAATTTACGTTTTTCTTTTCTTGTTAGTTTTAAAAAGGGTTTTAAAAAATATACCCAAGCGTCGTCTCCTTTTGGTAGATATTTAAAGAACCCATCTTCCATCATCATTTTGATTAGGTTCTTGTATCCTCTACCGTCAGGGTCAAGACTCTCACGGTAATAAAGTTCCACTAATTCCTTAGCGTCATCTGTAATAAGGGGGTTTGACAAATCGACAATCTTTTCATTGATTGTATAAAATTCTTCTCCGAATATACCACTTTTAGTTTTTCCACTTAATAGGTTTTGTAATACTTTGTTTTCCTTGTCTTCTTTCAAAAGGCTTTCCGCCTTAGTCAAAATATCGGTGACACTTACTGTTTCGTCAAGTACCTCAGGGAATAATTTCACAAATGTTTTCTCCCCCAAGAAGTAGATACCATCGATATTATCTGACTTATCGCCCATTAAAACCTTACAGGTCTTGATGTTATCGTGTGGAACTTCAATGTCGTGTAATTTGATGTTATCCCCCTTCTTATAGAATCTTTTTGAGTTTGGTGAATAGATTGACACCTTATCTGAAATAAGTTGTGTCAAATCTTTATCACCTGAAAAAATTGTTTTGTGTTCGTTCTCAGAAATTTGACAGTAATAAGCGATGAGGTCATCAGCTTCATTATTGTCAATGAGAACTTGTCTTACGAACATCTCTTCGAGGTATTGTTTTACCCTCTCCTTCTGTTCTTGAAATGAGTCCATTTTAAACTCATTCATATCGTTTCTACGATGTTCTTTGTATTGGGGGTAGATAGTCTTTCTTGCGGAAGAATTACTATCACCATCCCAAAAAACTACGACCTTGTCGTAATTGTACTCTTCAATAAACCGTCTAATTGTGTTTATGAAGTGCCAAGTCCCTCCAATATGTTTTCCATTATGGAAGTAATCTCTTACACCATGAAACCCAATTTTAAAAAGATTGTTTCCGTCAATTATTAACGTTTTAATCACTACAGTTTATTTAATGGTTCTACTTACTCTTTTTCTTCTTTCAAATCAAAATCACCTTCGGTACCGATAATCTCTTTCCAATAGTCAGCATACTCTTTCTTGTACGCTTCAATTGACGCTTTCTCTTCAGAAGCCTCTTTACCCGCAATGAATCCGTGAGGTGTTACGATAATCTTACCGTCTTCATAACCAAGTCCATTGATGTGGTTTTTCAATACCGACACTTTGGTTCTTGATGCGAACTTAACGGTTCTTTTGTCTTTGGTTGCGGTAATCTTAGTTGTACCAGCACCTTTTTGGTTTCCAAATAGGAATACCAATGATGAGTTCAACCAAATTGCTTCACCACCCTTAGCTTTGATTTTTGGTTGACCGAATGGGTTATCAGGTAATTCAACCCAAGGTTGGTTAACGATAACCAAAGTGTTTTCGTATTTAGAGTCCGCCTTACGTGAACCTGAAATACGTTGGTTGATACCCATACCGATTTTGTCCGCCAATGTTGATGCGTTGTGTTGTTTACCACCCTTACCTTCGTAAGTCATCTTACAAGGAACAGAACCAACTGAATCCCATAAAAATAATAAACTATAATCCAACTCACCTTTTTCTTGTGCATCTAACAAACTATTGATGTAGTCAGTAATTTGTTCGATGTAGTCAAAGTTGTTATTAAAGATGTAGAAACCATCCCAATCCAACTCACCTGTCGACTCATCAACAACTTCTTCACATTCAAAACCCATAAGTTTCGCGTGTTCAAAAGACCATTTTTGTTCCGTGATGATAAACACAGGTAAAATACCTTTTTTCTGTGCATCCACAGCTGTTTTAACCAACGCTGTTGTCTTACCAGTGTCTGAGTGTCCTAAGAACATATTCAAATGTCCGATAGCAGGTCCAGGTAAACCAACGGCATCTAAAAACTCCTCACCCAAGTCAAAGAAACGTTGGGGTTTGTACTTAGCTGAAGTAGAGAACTTCTTCTTCAGAGTACTAAAATCATTTTTCTTAATTGCCATTGTCTATGTATAATATTGTTATTACCTAAAAATAAGAAAGCATGGACACATTGTATATGCTAGTGTCCATGCTTTTATAATTAAATTTAGAATGGTAAATCTTCGTCTACTTCAGCATTAACCTGTGGGTCAGCGTAAGCTTCGTCACCACCTAACATAATCTCACCTGAAGTTGAGTCTCCGTAAACGTATCCACCTTTTTCAGAATCCCAACGTGGAGTCTCACCACGAGCAATTGCTTCAAGGTATTCAACAGGTTTTTTAGAGTATACGTCTTCCCAAGTCAACTCATCTTCAATCCAAGACTTAGCTAAGTCTTTGTCCTCATGAACAGGAGCTGGGTCATCATACATGATGGTTTGAATTACGGTGTAGGTTGCACCTTTAGGAGTTTTCGCCTTTGTCAATTCAAGGATAATGTCACGTCCGTTATCAGGGTCTGTGATGTCACCTTTAGCTCTCCAAATTGGAATGATTTTGTCAAGAATACCTTCGTTCTTGTAGTTGTGTTTGAAACGCCAGAATTTTACTCCTTCGTCTTCTGCGTCACGGTCAATAACTTTAACAATGTAAAATTTACGAGAAAGATATTGTTTAGCAAGTTCCTTGTCAGCATCTTTACCTGTTGAACGTAGTTCTTCATAAACCTCGTTCAATGGTGAACGCTCATTGTCGTTCTTTCCTGGGTCATAAAACTTTTGCCATTTACCGTCCACTTGAATCTCGTGGTACCACACTTCTTTGAATGGTGAAGAACCATCTGCGGTCGGAAGGATTCTCAACCGTCTTTGTCCCTGTTTTTCGGTATCCTTAAGGATTGCCGCAAAGTATTTCTTCATTCTCTCGTCTTGGGACATCTTTGAGGATGAACTAGAACTACCTTGTTTTGATTGTTCGTACTGTGCAAGTACTGCGTCTAATGAATTTGTCGCCATAATATATAGATTTTAATTGTTTACTAAAGTATAAGTGTCAGCCGTGGGTTTGTCAAATCTAAAAACGGTCCGAAGACCGTTTTATTTATCTAACATTAATAATACTATCATCCGGTTTTTCGTCACCAAAATCTCTAAAAGATTTTTTGATGTCCGAGTTTGAATAGTCCTCAACTTCATTTTGAGTTAAAACATATTCATTTTTTCCCGATTTTTCCATCTCTTCTTCTTTATCTTGGAAAAAATCAGATAATTTTTGGTTGTAAGGACCTGAGTCTAATGTTCTTAGTTCAAGTTTTTCTTGAGGTGTTTTGGTTCTATACTTCTCAACCTTCATTTCAAGGTCGTTAAGTTTTGTCATAATATTGTCCATCTCCCCAAGTCTAGATTCTAAATCGGTAAGATGTTTAAACAAGTTGTCAAAATACTCTTCTTGTTTTTTCTCAACATTTTTTTGTGACTTAACTAAATCAGTAATATCAATCTCTTCAGTCTTGTCTTTTTCTTCACCAACCTTTTCAACGTCAGGGTCATTAGCAACATCCACAGGTTGTGGTTCTGTTGTTGCAGGTTCTGCGGGTGGTGGTGGAACTGAACCCATTGCAGGGTCTACAGGTGGCATTCCCATAGCATCAGGAGCAGCCATTGCTGGGTCAGCCGGTGGTGCTGCCGCAGGGTCTGCTGCAGGTGGTGGAGGTAACTCCGCATCTTGTTCCATAATGTAGGTATTTATTTCTCTATATCTAGAGATTTCTGAAAGTATTCTGTCGTCAACTTTTCTCATTTCTATTAACCATTTAAAAGTTGTTTAACACCATGAGATGTTTCAACTTGGATTCTTTTATTTTTTGTCATTGTGTTATCAACACGTTCAATAAGTCCATCTCTCATTCTAACTGTATAACAGTCACCTGTGTCTAAATCACAAACTTGTTTAGTACCATCACCTAAATCTTTTTCAGTGTGTCTGGTATTTTTACCTAAATAGTTGTCTAAAATTAATTTTACGTTCATAACTAATGTTTCTTAATAAATATCTTATTATATGTAAAAATTATTATTTGGGGGTTTGGTCATAAACTTCAATGGCTGACTGAACAATTTTTTCAAGGTTTTCTTTTTCAGTCTGACTTAATTGATTATATACCTCATCTTTTCTATATTCAGCAGCATTATTAAATTTCACTAAAAATTTAGTAATATCAACCTTATTTTTACCGTACCCACTTAATCTGTCTTTCCATCTATTACTAATAAAATTGATTGATGACCCGATACTTTCAAAAATAGGGTAAGCAATATTAGTTGTTGAACAATAATACTTTTTATTTTTAAACGCCTCATTTCCTGATGGTCCCCAAGACGATGTTTGTTGAGCTGGCGATATCGAAATACCTAGGAAGTTATTTTCAACACCTGTTAATAATGAATTACTATTAGATTTTTTAGAGTTCATATAAATCGCACAGAAAATAATACATCTTAATAAATCGTAATTAGGGATGTTTGTAGGTACTGAGGTAACTATCTCATTAATCATTGTTTGATAATTTACCTCTTTAGTGGATACCCCATCTAAGACTGAATAATCACTATACGCATTTAATACTTCACATAGATTACTACCACCACTATTTGGGTTAGTAGAGTCTTGATTAGTAAGTTGACCGATAATACCTGTCGCTTGCGCTTGGACATTAGAGCTTTGGTTACTAACGGTTGGTTTTTTCTGATTATTTTGTGTTGTGGTTTGTAATTGGTTTTTAATCGATTCTAATAAATTAGTTTTTAACGATTGTAAATAATTATCAATTTTAGGTAAAGACGCAGTTGGTTGTCTAATACCATCAAATGTTGTTTCAAATTTACCAGGTGAAATACTGTGGTTAACACTAGTAATCATATATGGACCGCTAAACATTGGTACGTGTCTTAGGTTAAAATACATTGTTGGTTGTATCAAGGCATCACCCATCATACTAACTGAACAAGAATAACTTCTATTTTTGTATAAATTATAAAGAGACGTGCTTTGTGTTGCCCCCGCTCTGTTATTACTTTGGTTTGCCATTTGATTTAACACTTCTAAAGACTCGGCGGTAGATTTACCACCATCTTGAGCAACACTAAATCCATGAAATATTGATTGATTCTGAGGACCTATATCCACATTAAAACCAACAACTTTATTTGATTGACCCCAATCATTCTTATTAGTTAAATCTTCAACTAATGGGTTATTAGAACTTCTAGTTAATTCAAACGCATCATTTCTAAAACGATAATCAACATTATTTTTCAAATCTAATTGTTCGCTAGGTTTACCACCATAAAAACAAACCATCTTAGCACTTGATTGTCTATAGTCAACATTCATAAAAGTACCAAATAATGTATTAGCAAAGTCTAAAGTACCTTCAGGTTTTGGTACGGCATCTCTAACGACATCTTGTACATTATAGAAGTTAACATATGAAGGTAAGTTCATCACAACAAAGTTATTTTGAACTAATATACCCTCAACAAATGTTTTAACACTCATCTTATCATTAGATGTTTTTAGATTAGTCGCTGAATTTAATTGGTCTTTTAGTTTGAATATGTCAACCAAAATTTTATCTCCAATATTTCTACTTGCTCTATCTAACAATAAAACATCTTCAAATAATGTCTTTGTTTTAAAATCGGAACCTGAAATCCATTTATCGTTTAACGCTTTAAACGATTCCCAAAGTTCTACTTTTGTTTGATTACCTTCTAACTTAGTTTGTATTTTATTATTCGCTTGTACCGTAGTTGTTGGTAATTCCTTCTGTATTTTAGGTATTAAATCGTTAATAACATTATTCTTAAAATCAATTAATGAGTTTAAGTAATCATCCATAGATGTTGTAAATGATGATTTTGTAGTACCGCTATTGAGTAATTTTTGACTCGCATATAACTTAATAATAGGCGCAAAATTAATTATGTTTTGTTCGTTAAAGGCAACATTTAAATCAATAAAAAAGTCAGTTATATATGAACCGTTATTATCATAAACTAATTCAGGAATTTCTGAAAAACCAACATAGGTTCTTAATGCTTTCCATTCGTCAGGGTATTGTACTATTGAGTTTGCTAATGTTTGACCACCAGAACCTGGTAATGCGTTTGGAGTACTAATACTATATAATTCCCAAGTGTACGGTTCAACAATCTCTAAACTTGAGAAACTATAGAATAGTCGTTTGTCAAATTGAGATGGGTTACCAAACTTAACAATAACATTAATATCGTTAATGAATTTACTTAACATTTTCGACATTTTTTCATATTGTGCTTTTTGTGCAAATAAGATTCTGTCGTCCCCTGTTTCACCAACTATTTTAGGTACTTTCATCATCTCAGTCATTAATAACTGAAAATTCATCATGTCTTTAACTGATGTTAAATCACCCGTTAAGATATTACTTGACTCATAGTTATATTTTGATTTTGAGAAATTTAAAAACTCAATTTCAAATAAGTCTAATACATCTTTCTCAAAAACTGAGAACATTTCACTAATTGGGGTATAACTAGTGGTACCGCTATTAATTGAGAAATTTTCCTGCGATGGTTTATTAGGGAATATTTCTTTAAAGTATTGTTGTGGGTCAGCTTTAACTACTTTAGAACTATCAAAATAACCATAGTTAGGTGCCGTCCAAAAATTTCTAACTGAACCATCAAAAATTGCCTGATTGTTTAATACTTCTTTTTGCATTAATAAACCATTAGGACTGTTTTTGAAACATTCAAATTTTGTTTGATTTAAACGAGAACCTTGCGATGGTAAAATAAAACTTGATACTCCATCCAAAGTATTAATATAGGTTGTCCAAGAGAAGATGGTCAAATCCCTATTTGGATTATTTGGGTCAAATCCTTCAGGTAGACTAATTGTACCATTCGGTGAATAATCTAATGTAAATCCTGAAGTATTTATCGCACTTTGTATTCCATTGTTGGTGTATGCTGAAAATATTTCATAACCCTTATAGAAAACACTAAAGTCATTTATTGTCTTTGGATAAAAACCTGTGTTAATTGTTGTTGATGTTTCAGGACCAATTGTGATATTTTTTTCTAATACAATCTCAACAGTGCCTAAATCAGTACCCGCACTAAAAGTATACGACGCCCCTGTAGTATTAACATCGGGGTTAAAATTTTGTGTGTAGTTGAACCCTGACCAAGCAGTGTCGATGTAATCAACACCCGTTTCAACAAATGTTTTATATCTATTCCAAATAGAACCGTATTTTAATACCCAAGCATAAGGTATTTTGTGTACCGCCCCGAATTTTTTTAAAGTTGCAAAAATGTAACTTAAATCTTCCTCTTCAGTTTTAGTTTTATATTTCTCCCTTAGAGTGGCTAATGGTAATGAATTAACAAAAAGATATGCCGCTTCTTTATATGGATTCTCATCGTAATTTCTAAAGTTCTTAATACCTTGTTGTATAGCATTAACATAATAAGGTGTGTTCAACATAGATACGGTTTGCTCAGCAGAAACCTCACCACTATAATTAAGATACTTTAAATTACCTTCAGTGTACGTTTGATTTTTATAATCATTTTTTCTATCACTATAAAAACTTTTTAATTCTAAACTAGTTTCTGATAAATCACCTTTTGGTCTATTTTCTTCAGTCTCAGTTAAGAAATGTGTAAAAAGTTTTTTACCACTATCATAAGCGGATATATTTGTAATAATTTTATTTACAGGGTTGTAAGATAAAATTAAACGAGTGTCTAACGCGTTATCAGGTGTTGTAATACCCTGTCCGTCGGCTAATGAACCCTTAACCCAATTTTGGTCAGTGTAAGGATATGTATCAACAAAATCGGTAACATTTGTGGTTGTACTGTTATTTACATAATCAGAAAACTCAGTTTCGGTTGGTAAAGAAACTTCAGGTTGTGATATTGAATTGTTAAGAACGTCTTGTGTGATAAATTGGAAACTAGAGTTATTAATTTTATTCTTAATATATCTAGTGTTGAAAATACCTCGAATGAAGTTTTGCCAAGATTCTCCTGTTCCTGAGTTTGAGATGTGTCTTAAGAAGACCTCAAAATTAGTCCCATTATAATTGTATTCTTTTAATTTAGAAATTAAAAATGGATTATCGTTTGATAAACTTTTAAGTATGTTATTTTTTTCGGACTCTGCAATTATATTATATATTAAATCCGAATTTGAGATTGACTCACCACCCCTATTTAAACGAGAATAATAAGTAACGAATAACGCTCTTTCATATATCTCATAAAAATATTTAATTTCCTCTTTGTTTCCATAAACTTCATTGCTAACAGGAAACTCAATAGCATTTAACGAAACTCTTTGGGTTTCAGTTCTTTCGTTTTGTGAGATTGGGTCTGGTGGTACGGATGCACTTCTATCGGTATAACCATTAATATACTCCTCAACAAATTCTACTTCAGGCCAAATGTCAGGTAAATAACCTTTGGTTTGGTCAATAATTGATAAATCACCAGGATATGCAATTTCAAATATCTCATGACCATCACTACCTGTTGTTTCTTTTAACACTTGAGGCCAAGGGTAAATTGGTTGATTATCAATACCTGGCGTAATAGCCTCTTGAGACGCACCTTGTGTTTGTGTTTTTAATACCGCATCTTTTCGAGTTTTAGAATCCCTAACATTCCATGCCTTAGAATGTGTATCATCCATCAATCTTAAGAAGGCTTCAGCACTTGCGAAAATAACCGCTAATACATTCCTAATATTTGGAACGAAACCGATACCACTTGAGCTACTTTGCATCATCTCAGATAACGCTTCAGTTAAAGCACTTTCGATTTGTTCTTTATATGTTTTTGTTTTTTTTCTCATTTCAGATATCGAATCTGTAAATGATTTGTTACCAATAATTGGTAATGTATTAACCACCGCTTGGACATTATTATTTGTTGGTGAATCAAAATAAAAATATTCAGGTTGTTCAACATCACCTTTACTTGTATTAAAGATTGTAGTTGCCGATATTGTTGCGGTTAATTCACTTTTAAAAACATTTAATTGTGCCTCAGTTGGGGTTTCTTTTGTTTGTTTTACTAAATTATATGTTTTAACAAAATCAATGTCCTCAATAGCAAATTCGTTATAAAAAGTTGACAATTTAATATTGAATGGGACGTTACTTTGGACAGGTTTTTTACCATTTATAGTATACGACCCCTTTAAACCTAAGGTAACATTACCTTCAAGAATTTCTTTATACTTGTTTACAATAGAGTTTAATTTGGATATCGCATCTTTTCTTTTTTGTATTGCTTGGTATTCAGGTTTGAAGGTGTACATAGTAATACCGTTGGTTAAAATAACCGCGGTTGATTTATCCATATAGGTATTGTACCATGATTTTTCACCTGAACTATAAGTTAAAACCTCACCTTCTAAAGCGGATATACTTTCTTCAAACGACTTAACATTCTGTAAAGGTTGCATATTTTGTTTTGTGAATTTGTCTAATTCATTTTTAACAAAATTGTCAATTCTCTCGGTCATTTGTACAATAGTAATTTCAGGAAAATCATCAGGAATTAACCCTTTTGATTTATACTCACTATACATCTCCCTAATCTTCATATAACCAAGACTAGTTGTGCTATCAATAACTTTTTTATCAGTTGTTTGGGTGTTTTGTATAGGTGTAATTTTAATTCTAGATTTGTACATGTGAGGGACCGCATAAATATAACCCATCACAACCTCATTTAATACTGTGTATTTATAAGTGTAGAATTTTAAATCAACCTTAAAGTTACCACTATAAGTGTCGTATCGAGCACTAAAGTTTTGTAACATCAAACTTAATTTAACAGCTTTACCATAGTAACCTTTAAGAGTTAATGTGAATAATGGATAAGGTAGGTTGAAGAAAGCCGCGTAAGGGGAGTTATCACCACCTTCAAACAATGCACGACCTTTAACATCTTCTAATTGAACTGATATAACAGGTAAGAAATCTAATCCTTGTTTAACATTTATTGATGTAATACCCAATAATCCATTATCAGTTGCACCTGGTTTACCACCAGAATTAATAGTTTGTCTTATGTATTTATCCGCACTATCATTAGGGTTTTGATATTGAGTTAGTTTTGGTTGATTCACACCCTTACCAACTAAACTTTCTTTACCCGTCAATTCATCGGTATAAGCGTTATCCAAAAACTCTTTACCACCAGGTTTTAAGAAGTTAATTGACGCAATTGATACTGTCTGTATCGCATCGTTACTTGCAACACCAACAGCCAATTTAGTTCTTGGTAAAACCTTACACTCTAAATTAGCGTAAAATACCAAATCTTCTTGGTTAACATATCGTTCTTTAACAACACCTCGGTCATCAACCACTTTATTAGGGTCAACAATTGTAATGTTATTATAATCAAACTCTACGAGTATATTTTCGTTATTACCTACCATAATAGAAGAAATGGTTATCTAATGCGTTTTTATAGTCCTGTAGTGAAGCTACTAAAGGAAATGGAATTGTCAATATAGAACCATCAAGAATATTCCATTCAAGACCCCCATATATAGGGTTCGCCATTAAAATTAACCAACCAAAATATGGTGTACCGTAATATTGTTGTGAAACTTTATCTAATCTAGATTGACCAATTTTATAAATATAATTTTTGTCAGTATTTTTATATGGCAAATTAACATAGGGAACAACGGTTTGTTCCCCATTTATAACAAAGTCATTATATCTATTATAATATTGTTTGGCTCTCATATTAATTCAATTTAACTGCGTGTTGTGTTGGTGATTGTATAAAGAATTTAGTGTCACTAATTGTATTTTTGTCCGCGAATAAATCCTTTAATCTTTCTTTAGAGTCAGCTTCGGTACTTTGATTAGGTACTGTTGAATAAAATAATACTCTTCCTTTACCCGCGGGGTATAATTTTTGTTCAAACCCATTAGTAAGTTCTTTATACTTATTACTCTCTCTATATTTCTCAAATAATTTGGTCTCCTTTTCTAACTCTTTATTAAATTCTTGAGCAATATCTTTAGTTATTTTTTCAAACTTATTTCTTAGTTTTGTACTAACATTTAAGTTATGTGTCAGAACATAATTATTAAACTCAGTTAATTTATTAGTGTCATTAAATGTTCTTGACATAATCATAAACATTCTTTGTCTATAGTCATTATTTAAATAACTATTATCTATTGGTCTAAATTGACCTGAAGATGTTTTATAGTATGTTGCGTCAGATGAACCTGCGCCATCAGTAATGATTGCAAATGGTATGTTAGAACCCGGCATTGTCGGAGTTCCCGTATCTGATAAGTTACCACCAGTTAACGGAACACCAGTATAGAACACATTAACTTGATTTAAATATGTGTAAATTTTGTATATATCCTGTTGTAATTCGTGTAAGGTGTCAGTTACATTTGCGGTTGTTGTTGGACTAACTTTAGTTGTTCCTGATAAATTATACACTAATGGTAAACCTTGTTCAGTTTTTTTACCATCAATAGGGGTTGCTTGAGCCGTTGTTGTCGTACCGTTAATTAATTCTAATTTTTTAATATTTAAAATTAAAGTTTGTTCAATACCACAAATATCGTTTATAACAACTTGCATATCATTTGAAAATGTGCTGCCGATTTTAGAATAAACATTCTTAAGGTTCTTCTTAATCCCATCTAATTCTTCCGCAGTATAAACGTTAGAATAATTTGTAGTTAATTCTTTAATGATTGGGTTTTCACCTGAATCAACGTCTTCTGATGCCGACTTAAATAAGTCAGTAAATAAGTTTGTGTCAGTACCGTTGGTAGATGACTTAGGAGCATCTAACTTTGGTTTACCGTAAAGAGCAATATTATAGTTGTTTGTTGGATTAAAATTAGTGTTCTCTCCCAACACACCTGTCTTATAATTTCTTTCATAGTTAATTAATTGTAGTACTCCGTAGTTGGTTTGTTTAACAATAGTCTCCAATTTATTTAACATAGAAACCGTATACTCAGGAACAATACCTAACATGTCATCCATAATTTTTTGATAAGAAATCTCACCTTCTTGACCACCAGTAACGTTGTTGTAATTAACAATTGTTCCGATAGTATCACCAAAAGAATTTTGTGGTTGATTATCAACGGCACTTAAACCAGTTTGTGGTTCATTTTTAACTAACTCTTTAATTAAAGCTTGGTCAATATTTTGAAATGAATCATCAGTCCAAACAGACCTTTCATCATAAATTTCTGTATTGGCGTAGTAATTGAAAGATAACGCATTTTGTAATTGTTCTACAGGTTTTGCTAAACCATGTCCACCAATAAAATCAAACGATAAAGTTACATTGGCAATCATAGGTTGGATACCAATACCCTCAGGGTTCATGTCAAATACTAATGGTTCATAAGTAAATCCAACACTCTTAGGGATAATTTTACCATTATAGAAATCACCAATTCTTAAAATTAACACCGGAGGTGCACCAAAAGATGTGTTAACCGCATTATCGTATTTTGGTTTACCATCGGTACCAATAACAGGTATTGTTTCACCAGGTCTAACACACTGATTTAAGAATGTTAAACGAGCGTTTAATCCTTCAGGTGTCATTGAGTGGAAGGCCGGATTGAAGTACTTGATTTTCTCTCGGATAGAGTCGTACAACATTGGCACCTCTTCTTTGATAATTTCAAAGTAATCACACTCAGATAATAATTGTCTTAAAATCTTTTTACCAATACCTTCTTTAAGTTTTTTCTCAATAGTAATTGTTGGTTTTGGTTTTGTTGGTGTTATTAAAGTAGTTTCAATAGTTTTAGGCGGTTCTACAACAGGTTGATTAGTTTGGTTGTCAGGATTAACAGGTGTTGGTGGAATAGTTACTTTCGCACTAAACTTAACACGTCTACACGCCATAGCATCAACCGAATAAATTTGTGAGTTTGAAGTTACTTTACCTGTACTACCATCAATAATATCGTTAGTACAATTAACCGCTCTACCATATGATTTTTTACTATCCGTCCCAATTGATACAGGAGTTACCGTAGTTTCTTCACCTTGAGTATTTGAATTAGCCCCCGAAGTCTCATTCAATGGTTTACCATTAATAGTAATTTTAGCCGCAAATTCACTAAGTTTACCACTTTTACCCGTTAGTAAATATTGTCTTACTGAATCAATTCTTCGTGCAGATAGGTTAACATTATAATCTTTCTTCGCGGGAGCAGAAGCTGAACCAAAAAGTGTAATCGCGACGGTTGCATTTTTAGTACTAACAAGTTTATGTATCTCATCAATCAATCCTGTAGTTTCAGCATCAATAATATTCCAGTTATTAGTAATTACTGTATTCCAAAAGTCACTAACTTTTTTGTTATCTGAACAATAAGCAGGATTTGATTTACAATAGGTTGAAGTTTCTTTATAAATTGAATCTGATAATGATTGATACGGTGGGTAAAAAGTATTTTGATATTTTGTAAATGTTGATGGGAATGGTTCTGTTGAGACAGTACTTCTAGTATTTGGGTCAGGTCTGTCGTTGTGGAAATAAAAACCTAATTCGTTAAATTTATTTTCAAAATCTTGAGCTGAAGTATCAGGTGTTGTTTTAACATCAGTGGTGTTAGCACCAGGTGTTGCCCCACCATTATTAGTTAAACCACCATTATTCGCTGCCGGTATATTTTCCTGTACTCCTTTAGCTTCTTCAGGTGTTAAATTAGGGTTATTTAAAATTTCTTGGTACGTGTATAAATCCTTAGTCGGGATTGTGTTAAATTTAAGAGCTAATTGATAAATATCATATTTTAAACATCCCGCAAAGAATGAATCAATCATTGAGTTCAGTCTCTCTTTATTAATACCTTTTAATTGTTTATCCACAATTAAATTTAATACCGATGGATGGTCAACAATCATCTTCCAACTTAAACTACCAGTTCTACTAGTATCTTTGTATGTATAAATTGGTTCGGGACGACCTAAGAATGTTTGTTGGTTCCAATTTGCTGAACTCGTATCACTAAATTTAATATCGTAAGGTGGGAACCACATTACACGACCACCGTTTGGTCCTTTTTCACATACAGGTAAATCATCATAAGTAAAACCAGGTCTACTTGATGTCCTCCACGCTAAGTTCTCAATTGAGAACATATATTTTTTGGCATATCCACCTAACCCCATATCGTTATTAGGTATAATGTTAGTAGAACCAGGGTTCTTTAATGGTGCGATGTTTAAGTTAAATGTATTATCAAACACAGACCAAGCAAATCTACGACCTGAATTAGTTATACCATCAGTTTTTTGTAAATCAGCATAAGTGTAGTAAGGAGTGTCTTTAGTAAATACACGACAATATTCTATACCAGCTTCTTGTCCTGTTGAATCGTCTTTATATGAAACAACTTGAGAACCTTTAGTCATTTCTTTATATCCATCATGGAATACTTTACTGACTTGGTTCATAGCATTACCTACGTGTTTTAAACGAGATAAACCTGTAACATTATCAGCAGAATCAATTAATCTTTGGGTTTGGTCTAAAATTGAGTTTTCTTTAAACTCGAAGTTAGTTGATTCATCACGAGTATATTGTGAACTAATTAGATTAAATTCATTATCTAACGAACCTACACCACCTCCAGGTGTTGCCTTGAATCCAGCATTACTTTTATATTTAGGTGAAGTCCAAACAAACTGACCGTCAATACCACCACCATCAGAAAGTGGTTTTGCCGCTAAACCAAAGTTTAAATTATCTTGGTTTCCTTCATATAAAATACCTAATTCAGACGGACCATAAACAGGGGATTCAACTTGTTGTCCGTAAGGGTTAACAGGTATTTGATTTGGTGGTGAAGTAATTGTTGATGGGTCAGCATTACGACTACCAACATAATAACCACCATTTAATGTACCATTTGGGTTAACAATAGATGTCGCTAACGAAGCTAATCCTTGAATAATGCCCGCAGCACCCCCTAATACAGCCTCATACCCAGGTTTGTATCGGTTATAATTAATGTTACGAAATAACGCCGACCTTTGTCCGTTACCCGTATTGGCAATAAATATTTCAGAAGGGTTTCTTCTAAAATTTAAAATAGGACCTAAAAATCCACCAGTTAATTGGTTGGTTACATTAAGTGCTAACGATGTTTGGGGTGTTTGAGACTGTCCTTTACTATCATCAAAGTAATCACCCGGAATTGGTGATACAGGAAAATAACTACTAGCTAATTTAGCAGCCAAATCAATCGCACCAACAATAGGATTTTCAGGAATGGTAATTCTCCAATTTCGATAAACCAAAGGTTCTTGTCCTGTGGCAATTAATGTTGCCTCAAATGGGTCACTTAAAGAATCGATATTAACCGCCCCGATAGTTGCTTGAAAAAGTTCAGCGTCAACTCTCGCTTTAAAAGCATTAGTTAATTGTTCTGCACCGATTTTAGCAATGTAAGAATCTTGAGATAATGGTCCGTTAGAACCAACAGGGTCAACACTTGTGATAATTGAATATGGACTGTATGACGAGGGGTTGTATGAAGGTGGGTTCCAATATGGTTGATAAATTTTATTATTATTCTGAATGTCAGTAATAATAACCATATCATTAAACCCTCCGTCAGGACCGTATCTATTTTCAATGTAAGCGGCGTCAATATAAAACTCGTTTACTAAGTCAAGTACAGTATCGGTTGGGTCATATTCCCCTTGATTTGAGTTTACAGGAATTGGTGGACCATTAAAGGTAATGTTAGTATTATAACCCCCGTTAGGTCCAAATTCATTTAAGGGGTATAAATTGTTTGCAAATACACCGTCAGTAATTAAATTATCAGGTGAATCAACAACGGTTAAAGATGATAATACCGTTTCATAGTTTTGAGAACCTGATGGTGGTGTATAAACACCTGGCACATTGTAAGGTTCCAAATTTTTGGCTAATAAAGAGTTTCTGAATGTGGAACTATTAACAAACGATAACGTACTATCTGGCATCTTATTATTTTAATTATAAATAGATATTAACTTATTTTTTTTATACTAAATTACCACTCATTTCTGCCATAGTCCTCATCGCTTGAGCACTATTCGGGTTTGTTGTTAAACCATTGTTACCCATACCACTTTTAACCGTTTTAACAATTTCTTCTTTAACACCCGTATCTTGCATAGCAATCATTAATTGATTAGTATCAATATTTGGTGGTGCAGTAATGTTTAAGTTTACATTTGCGGTAACGACCTGTTCATTAGTTCCTGACGATGATGACTGAGGTTGATTTGTTGGTGTTTGTAGACTCTGTTTATTTTCAACTGGACTCGTAATAGTCTGAGGAACAACTTTAGGAGCATTTAATGTATTATAATTTTGGTCTTTACCTTGTATAAAATCAGCACCACTTTTACCCAATGATTTAAAAAGTTCTTCAGTTATCTTGAAGAACATGTTATTACTTTTGGTTAAATCGTCTAACGATTTTTTATAATTCTCAGTTGATGATACGAAAGCGTTTTGAGCAAAATCATTTAGTTTTTGTCCGTTCTCCGATAACTTAGTAAATACTTCAGTTAAAGAACCTTCACCAGAAGCAAGTTTGGTTAAAGAACCTAAAATATCTTTAGCCCCCTCATCAAAACCTTTACCAATATTTTTAATACTTAATTCCTGAGTGTCAAAAGTTTTGGATAATAATTTAGTTAACTCCGCAGGTAATTCTAAAGCTTGTGTCGCGGTTGTACCACGAGCGATACCCATTGGTAATTTAGTTAGTGTTTTAATATTAGCGTTGATATTACCTAAAACACCTAATTGTTCTTTAGCCAAGTCCTCCATTTTCTTAGGTTCACTTGCGGACTTTAACGCCTCTAAATATGAAGGGTCGTCTTTAGCCTTTTTAAAAGCTTCCTCTAAACTAACTGAGTCACCACCAATGGTTAATTTAAATTCACCATCTTTACCCATCTCAGCCATATTAGCAATCATGGTTTTTTGGTCTTCAGTGAATGTGTCGGGGAATTTAATCTTCGTTAACTTATCATCAAGTTCTTTAGAACCAATTGCCATTTTAGTTAACTCATCATAAGCAATACCTGTCTCTTTAGCAATTTCTCTTAATTGTCTCTTAGCCCCAGGAGCAATTTCAAAATTACCGTCTTTACCCATTTGAACAAATTGTTGGGTCATCTTAACCAACTGATTCTGTAATTCGGCAGGGTCGTTTTGAGATAAATCCATTAAACGAAGTGGGTCTAATAATTCACTATTAGCAACACCTAATCTTTGCATTGCTGCGGCCATGTTAATAGCACCTTCAGGGTCAAAAACTTGTTCAGCAAAATTAAGTGCGGTTTTCATATCAATTCTAAGTGAGGTCGCCTGTGCCGCCATTCTAGCCATACCTTCAACACCTCCTTGGAAATTGAATTTGTTTAGTGCTGACATATTTTCTAAAACCTTACCACTAACAGCTGATGCACTAACACCAATTGCACGAGCTTGGTCAACAACACCTTGCATTTGAGTAGAGGCTTGGTACGCAGAAAAACCTGCGTCTTTGAATTTTCCGACAATCTCACCCGCACCTTTACCTGTAACTTGTGAGGCGGCAAATAACTTTTCAAAAGAATCTGATGCTAAAACAATATTTCTACCTAAACTACTAGCAACATCAGTCTGTATTTTTTGAATGTCTTGTAACTCACCTCCTAAACCAACGACACTAATATAAGCGTCCGCCATAGCTTGTTTGATACCAATAACATTTTCACGACCTTGTCCAAATGATTTTGCCACCGCCACCGCAGCGTCATCCAAATCTAAAATGGTTTTGGCGATGACCGTAGTGTTAAGGTTGTCGGTCATAGCCTTACCTACTTTACTTAACGCAGACTCAAAAGCTTGGTTAAGACTACTAAAAATATCATCAGGTTTAAATTCTTCAGCCATATTCGGTGTATTTTATTATAAATACCCCCATCCTTATTTTTATTGTTGGTTTTTTGGTGTGTTGTCTTCCACTACTCTATCAATAAGATATTTTCGCACATAGGTGGGCATTATGTGAAAGTCAGAATAAGATAATCTGATAAACCTTGATAGGATGTAATATTCCTCAATTAAAACTTGTCGGTAATTAGAAGAAAGGCCGAAAAAACTCCACCCCAAAGGTGATATCAAAGTTCACCATTTCTCCTGACGGGGCTTTTACTGTTTGGGTTAAGTCTAATGAAGGGGCGTTATCACGAATAAATTGTCGGATATACTTAGAGTCCATGATTGGTAATATGTTAACAAACTCAGCAATTTTTTCTTTGGATGAATCGCCATTAACCTCAACAATTTGTTTCATCAATCTCCATGTAACTGTAGGAGCAACTCTACCTGTCGGGTATTGGTCAGCCATTTTGCCAAGTTCAATATTTTCACCAAAACTCAATAATTTTAATTTAACGGTTGCACCTGTCTTAGGTAGAGTCGTGGTAAATAAACCATTCTCATCAGGTTGATGTTCGGTTCTTTTAATGTTTAACTCGTCTAAGATAAGTGTATGTTCAAATGATTTACCAGTTTGAGGGTCATTTAACGTCACTTTATATTCAGGTCCGAATGATGTGTTTCGTAAATAAATTAAGATAGCCTCAATATCACCATCAATTAATTCTTCAGGACGTAAATCGTGTTCATAAATTTTACTTCTAAGTAATGTCATGATAATACTGTCATTACCCATGTTAATTGAACCGATTAATGTGTTCTCGTCGTTAGCGGTTAAATAACCAACTTTAATAGATTTCTTTTTTGATTTATAAAATAACCCCTTTGAAGGTAGTGATACTACGTCATGTGGTAGGTTAAAGTTTTGTGTTCCAGCGTCAATAACATTTGGTTCCATATAATTTCTCTTTTATAAGAAAATATACGAATCAAAGGTTTTTTTTAAATAGTAAACAAAAAATCCACGCCATGAGACGTGGATTCTTAATATATTTAACTGAAATTTTTTTTGATTAGTAAACAAGTACACATCTATCCATACGAAGTGTTGCTGAAATACTTGCTAAAGCATCAGTGTTGTAAGCTAACGAATCGAAGTTAACACCTGTCAACCAAGTACCTTCTAAAATCCATTTCTCAACAACAACACCCGTTGGGTCTAACATCTCAAGGTCAACGTTCTTTTTGTAACCCGCAGCATAACCCATACGACCTGTTACAGACTCCGCACACAAACGAACCCACTCCATTAACGCCTGAGACGCTGAAGGTCCAATAGGGTCACGGAATTTTACAGGGATAGTTGCCCATGTAAAACGACCTGCTACATAAGTTGATGTGTTTAAGAATGGAATCTCCACAGGGTTAACAGTAATATTTGGTCTAGCCGTTGATTCTACGAACCATTCGTTAATTCCCAATGTTGTAGGGAAACGAAGAATGAACCTGTTCTGTCTCTTAGGTTCATAAGGTATCGGCATTTTCATTAATAAATCAGCCATTTCAGTTGTTTTTTGTTTTTCTTATTTTTTGTTTATCTTTGTTTATAAATATCACCAAATAAATTTTTTGTCTTTACTTTTAAGTTTTAAAAATTTATTCTTGCATATAAGTATCTAGTTTTCTAGTTTTGTAATTTTTTAACTCCTCCTGCTGTAGAATAAGTTTTTAAAATATTATCTGGTTCCTGGTCAAAATGAGATTTTACTTTCTCTACGTTTCTAGGGTCATCATCAGAAAAACCAATACTAGGAATTACAAAATTGTTTGATACTTTATTCTTTAAGTATGCCTTTTTATGAATGTGTTGAGATAAGTCTCTTACATATTGGATAAATTCCTTTAAAGCTTTAATTTTACCTTCTTCAGGATTTGTTGCAGAACCTTCACCATAACTTACAGGATAAAATCTACACATATCTAAATACTCACGAATCATATCCTTCTTTGAAAGTTGTTCTTCGTCAGCAAGGTCTCTATACTTCTCTAAATTTTTAACCAACTCGTTTGAGTCAATACCATTGTGATTAGACACAATATAGTTATAACATGCTTCTTTTAAAGTATTTGGGTGGTGACCTCTTGCGGTAACGATTGAAAAGATTGACCCATTATTGATTGCCTCTACGAAGTCGTCCCATGCAGGACCTGGTTTAGCGGTCATCGAATCAACTATAAATTGTTTGTCACCTAATGTTCTGAAGTATCTGAACGCATCTTCCGCAAAACCTGTAACGGTGTGTCCATTATATTCGAATGGTTCTTTACCAATCTCAGTTCTGTATTCAGCAAAATCTTCTGTTGACATACCAACTTCATTACCTTCATCGTCTAATAACACGATTTTTGTTGGCATAACAGCAATATTGTCATCCCAGTCAAAAGAGTAATATTTCATGTCGGGTGTTCCCGATTCGTCAAACCCTTCTTTTACAATTTTTCTTACTTTCATTTTTTTAATTTAGGCTAAAAAGTGGGGCTTGTGACCCCACTTTGTTTTATAATTATTAGATGTTCTCGAAAGACGCTCCTGTTGGAGTGATGTAGAATGTGATGTCGATAAACTCAAGTGAACGAGTTGGTTTGATGTAAATCTTACCAGTCATTTGGTTTCTATCTAAGTCAGACACGTCTGAAGAAACTGTTACACGGAAATCGTATAAACCACGGTCTCTTCTGATTGCGTCTAAGATAGGGTTTACCGCATCTAAGAAGTCTTGTCTTACTTTAGCATCGTTTTGTTCAAACAATAATCTTACAGAAACTGCTGAAATCAATTTACGAGCTTGTAGTAACAATCTTCTTACGTTAATTCTATCAAGAGCTGATTGTCTAATTTGTAGAGTTTTGTTACCCCAAATTACAGTACCTACGTCAGAGAAGGTTGCGATTGGGTTGATTCTACCTTGATACAATACGTCTCTATCTTCTTGTGTTAACTTCTTACGAGCTTTAACTGCGTTTACAATACCACGAGTGTAACCTGCCGTTGCGAACCATGGGTAAGCAATATTGTCGGTTAATGCTAAGTTTCTTGTAACTTCAGCCGTAGCCGGAATGTAAAGTTGTGTATTGTTCACACTGTCACGAGTTAATACCCAAGGGTAATAAGTTGCAGTGTAGTTAGAGTCAATACCGGTGTTATCCAAGTTATCTACAGCCTCTTGAGGGTAAATAAAGTCTTGAGGATTAGTACTTGAAGGTACATACATGTTGTAGTCAGGTGTTGTACATACATAAAGTGAGTCAGCTCTTTGAGTTTCAATCATGTCGATTGCTTCCTCAACTAAGTTTGAGTTATTTACGTAATCAATACCAGGTGTTACGAACACGTTAATGTTAACCGCTTCAGGGTTAGCAAATGTTTGTTGACCTAACAAGTATGCGTAGTAGTCAGTGTTTGCATAAGTTTGAGTAGCGTCACCAATAGTGATTTGTTTGAACGCTCCCCATCCTGTTGCCGTTGGGTATTTAATTGAAGGACAAGCACCTTTTAAGTAACCTTGTCTACCAACCGCAAATCTATCTGTGTTAGTTCTGTATTCTCTGTAGATATCCCATCCGTCAAAACCTCCTTGAGCCAATACCGAGAACTTACGAGCGTAAATTCTGTAGTATGGGTTTTCTGCGTTTTCAGGGTCTTGTGTAAATGGTGCGTCACCACAAACGAATGCTGGTGTACCACTTGTTACGAATACGTCAGGAATAGTAATTGCCGATGCGTTAACGTCCATGTGGAAACCTTTACTTCTCCAATTCCAAGGTTCACCTGTTGTATCTGTACAAATATCTAATGGTAATTGTTTACCTTTGTAAGAGTAGTAATCAACGTCAATACCGATAGTATCTGAAATACCTAAATAAGTTCTACGTACATTATCACCATTACTTCTTACGATATCGTCAGCACCTGATGCTAAACCGAATGGTGGGTTGTAAACAACTTCACCTGGATAGTCGTATTTGTTTTTAATAATTGGGAATGGAGGTTTAACACCTGCATACTCTCTGAAGTTGAATCCGTCAAATCCACAAGGTAATGCGTCGATTGGTGCATCTTCATTCATCTCAACCATGATAAACTTAGAGTTTAACAAGTATTCACCGTCAACCGTACCGATTTTTTGTGCGATAAATGAATTTTCACCAGGGTTCATAGTACAGTTTGTGAATTTCTCTAATACTACAGGGTTAGCATCTGTATCAAAGAAGTCACGAACCAATACGTCAAACGTTCCATTGTTAAATGACATGTTAGCTAATGAAATCTTAACTATAGTGTTTGCCGAATCACCATCCGCAATTGTTCTGAATTTAAATAAGTTGTAAACTTTGTTACCACGTAATTCTGAAACAATCCAAGGTGTTTCCGCTGATTGATATTGTTCTAAATAGAATGCGATTGATGTTGGGTCACTACCTTGTCTTGCGTCAGGTAATGCAGTCAATTCACAATTTAAACCTCTAATATAACCTTTTCTCCATCCGTAGTTTAACATTGCTTGGAATCTTTCCTCAACAAATAAAGGAACAACTGTTCTTGGTTTTGCGAAGTTAGAACCACCAAATACTTTAGGTAGATACTGAGTGTCTGAATTTTGGAATGATGTTTCAAAGAAGAATTGTTTTCCGTCTTTGTTAGTAACATTTAATCCGAATGTTGAGTACGGGTTTTTAGTAACACCTGAATATTGACCTGTACAATCCATAGTTACATCAGTTAAACCTGATACTTCATAAACCGCACCATTGTCAGTACCGTAAGTAGCTAAACCTCTTGAACGAAGTGTTGCTATAACTACATCATCATAATCAGTGTAAGCTGTTCCTGAATAAACATAAATTCTACCAATCAAAGTACCTGTGTAACAATTTACAGGTGCTGCGGTTGTAGTAGTCGTAGTTGTTGTAGGTGTAGGTGATACACATGGGTCAGTAGTTGTTGTAGTTGTTACAGGTGCAACAGTTGTAGTTGTTGTAACTGGTGTCATAGTTAAACCTGTCACTATTGACCAGAATGAATAACCTGTATAAGCCGCGTTTCCGATATTATCAAATAACGCGTAGTACCAAGAATCGTTCTGTGGTGCTGAGTAATTGATTAAAGACGCGTCTACTGATTCAACACCCATTACGTTTGTTTCAGCGGTAAAGATTGGTGCGAAAGCTTGGTAAGTATCTCCTGAAATAGCACCATAATAATAAATTGATGTTGCTTCAGTTGATGGTGCGTTCATGATATCAAAAATTTGATTATTCATGTTAGTTCTTAACGTACTAGTACTACCATCAAATAATTCATAAGGTAAATCAATTCTACCTGCAATTTCAGTTGGGATTTGTGTTGGGTCTAAAAACTCAATTGTGTTTAAACTATTAGTACAACCTGAGAAATCAATTGCAAAATCAATTGTTAAAAAGTCATTACACGCCGGTTGACAATCAACAACAACAGGGTCTTCACAATAGAAGTCAATTGTTGATGGGTCAACGTTTCCTTTTACACTAATAGACCAAGATGGTCCTGCGTCATAACCTGATAAACCTAAAATTCTTGTTACAAATAATTGGTTAGATTGTTGTAAGTAAGCCTTAGCAATGTAAGCGGCTTCATATTTAGGGATTTGGGTGTTAATGAATTTTTCGGGTGAAGTTCCACCAAAGTAAGTAGAGAACTCATCGAAGTTAGTGATAAAGATTGGTTCAAATGCTGGACCAGTTAAGGTTTCACCAACAATACCCAATGTTGTAACACCAACACTCTGAGCTACGAAACTTAAGTCAACTTCTGATGTATACACTCCAGGTGATACGAATACTTTACTGTTTGTTGCCATTAGTCTTTTTGTTTCTTAAATTTTATTTTCTTATAAATATTATCAAATAAACCAAAATACTTTACTTTATACGAAGTATTTATTATTTAGGCAGACTATTTTCTGCCTTTTTTCTACCATGAATAAAGAGGATAAAAAAATAAAAAATCTAAAGATATCGGTTGAGGTTCACGATGTGTTAAAGACATATTGTGAAAAGAGGGGTATTAAGATGTATCGGTTTTTGGAAAAGCTGATACTTGACAAGTGTAAGGAAAAACCTGATATTTACGGTGAAAATTAAATTAGAAGGTTTCTTAATTTAATATTAGCTTCTTGTGTGTTGTCTTTTTTAGTAACAACAAATCTAACCACATCATTAGTATTAATCTGAATTTCGGTAATATCTGAACCGTAATAATCATTGTTAATGAATACATCATATGTATCTACATTATCTGTTGATGTTATTGAGGAGTTAGTTGTGTATTCAAAAATTTCTGTAATAATATTATTACCTACAACAAAAAGAATATCCATATCAACAGATTTATTATCAATACCAATCTTCTTTTGTTTTACTCTTGAGGTTGTGTCAAATTCCACAACTTGTAAAATTCTTGATACAGCAGGTGAAACTTCAAATTCGTTTTCGTCAATTAAAAACCCTAACATTGTAAATTCATATGATTGTACATAATATTTTCTTTTGGTAATATCCATAACAGATTCGTCTGAAATATTACCCATTACAATAGGAATGTAGTGTCCTTTAATAACAGTATAGGCTTGTCTTGAAGCAAACATCTCAAGGATGTTTTTATTGAATTGGTTTAATTCTCTCATTCTGTTACATACAATCTTAACCTGATAACTAATGTCGACAGGTACTGGTTGTGGTATTTTGTAAACATCCGCCCCATGTCTTTGTCCGTCCCAAGTAGGTACTTGAGCATAAAAGTATTGTCTTCTATTTGGAATATTGTAAAGTAATGCAGGATTGGTGCCAAATTTAACTTCGGGTATTCTAACTACGGTAATGAATGGAGGTTCAACATTCTTATCTATATTTTGAATGTTCCATGTTTCAACAAATTGTGACCAGTTTTGAGTTGTGATGATGATATCAACCATAGGAATAACTTTACCATCAACAATTGTTTTTAAATCATTTTTAACAAAATCTAAAAATCCCCCGTCTAAATCGGCATGAAGAATCGACTTAGGAAGGTAGGTACCATCCTTATTAATCTTCTCTAACAATTCCTCTCTTCTTGGATATAAAGTCTTGGGGAATGTTAAAGGTATATTCTTCTTTATACTTTTTTTAGGTAACGGCATTTATTTCGTTATTTTTGGTTCTTGTTTAAATACTACACGACTTTTACTAATCACATCGTAATCTTTGTTATCAAACTCAATTACTTTACTTGGGTTAGCAAAGGCTATCTTATCCACTTTAGGTTTGTTGGTGTAATCTCTCATTCCATAAGTATCAACTATGGTAATACCTTCTTCAGTGTTGTATGATTTGAGTGGTTTGATTTGGTAGTTGACCCCATTTATTGTTACATCAACACCACCCCATCTATCCATCTTTGAACCGTGTGGATAATAAGTTATGTCTGTTGTATCAATATTTTTTAAGAAGTTATTTACAGAATCTCTCTCAAGTTTTAATCCGTTGGCAATTGACATCCATTGTCTATCAACCAATAGTTTTGTGTAATCATCATTGTTTTTAAATAAATCAGCCATCCACTCAACAATATCTTTGTCGGAGTTATCTTCAATATACTTTAAGTAAATTAACGAATGAATTTCATCTTTTGTATCAAAGTAATTAAGAACTGACCAAGATTCATCATCACCAAGTTTCTCACCAATAGTGTACACATCTCTTAAACCAGGTGTGTATATTTGGTCTTCTTGATGCCAATTTTCAGGGAAGGCTAATTCTAACGCTTTTTTAATATTGGTTGAATTGATACCCACTTTAGACGGTTCTTTAGTTTTAGTTGAGTTTGGGTATTTCTCGTCAAACTTTGAAATGTCCACACTTAACTTATTTTTGATGGGGTCGTAATTAACCTCATCTTCATTAAAAATAAAATTACCGTTACCACCTTTAATACTAACTAAACCATTAGGGGTGTCACTACTTGGTACAGGTAATGGGTTATTGAAATAATATCTTCTCGTGTTAAACTTTTCATATTTACCGATTGTTGTATAGGTGAAACTATTTGGTCTACCTTCAAATTGTTCGGTAATACCAATTTTTCTAACTTCAGAAATAACAAACAATTTATTTCTTAGGTTAACCATGTCAACTTCTTTGGCTTTATAAACAGGTTGTTCACTATCCTTATAAACAAACGAGTCATATTTGTAAGGGTTATAGGTAACAATATTACTATTTGGTTCCTCAGGAATATTTTCACAAGGGAACTGACAATAGTCTAATAATTTACCGATAACAAACGCGTGAACATTTTTGGCTTTCTCAGTACGAACTTTTTCTTTACCCCCTTTTCTAACTCTAAACTCCACATCACCAAGTTTAACATAATCGGCATGTAAAATAACCTTATTCTTATATGTTACAGAGAAGGTGTGTTTGTGTAGGTTATAATAAACCATCACTCGTTTACCGATAAATTCATTTTTGGCGTTGTCGTGACCACATTCATGACAAACATAAGGGTCATCACCACCATCAGATAAACTCCATTTCCACCCACATTCTGAGCATGTAACTTTATCGTCGACTTTATCGAATAATCTTTTGGCTTGTTGTTCAGTTATTCTAAATTTCATTATAATCCTCTAAATTCGTTATTGGTTACAGGTGATGCCATAATTGTTCTGTAGAATGGTTTGTAACCAGCATAAGTATGTTTATTATCAGATACAACCCTTCCATCATCATTAACGACGTAGTATCTAACACGGCTTTCGGTCTCATAATATCCAATATAATCACCATAATTAATATCGATTTCTAATTCATCAAGTTGTCTTTGATAAACAGATATTCTTACATTACCTGGTTCTGATTGTTGTATTTTAGAGTTACCTAAATATTTATTTTCAGGCGCACTAACTTGAACATAACCCTTAAATTCTACGGGTGGTAAAAATTTAATACCGTCAGTTAGTGTTTCACCATAAACGTCATCAGTTTTTGTCTTTTGTTTGTCAACACGATAAAGAACTAAAGTGAAATTCATATCACCATATAACCATTCCTCACCCATTGATATATCAAGGTTGAAATCTTCGGAACCAAAAAACTTTCCGATACGTGTAATAGGTACTTTATTCTCTGACATATTGATAAATATTCTGTTTTTTATTATAATTAATAGAACGATTGTGTTTTGGAAAATATAAACTTAACCATAGAGCAAAAAGCACTTAACCTCCTTGATAAATACGAAGGGGGTAACAACTATTTGCTTAGATTAAAAAAACAAAAGAACTCAAACAAAAAGTTCTACCCAACACGAGCTCAAGCCGATTATATTACGACGTATTATGATGTACAACCCAAAGTCGCTAAGAAGTGGGTTGACCTTGACCCCTACTTTGCAAAGAAGATTGCTGACGAAAAATTATTAACCACAATACCCGAACAAGTTTGGGTTGAGAAGTTGTTGGTTGAAAAGGATAAGTCATATCATGTTTGGGGTAAGATTCTAGAAACCCAAGAAATTCATGATTTTTGGTTACCTAAAGGTGCGTTGATTAAAACTCACAAAACAGAACAGGTTACAATTGATTACTCAAAGTATTCTCATCGTCCCCCACTTGAACACCAAAAGATTGCAATTGAAAAATTGGTGGGAACCAAAAGATTCATCTTGGCTGATGATATGGGTCTTGGTAAAACAACCTCAACTATCATCGCGGCTTTAGAAACAGGTGAAGAGAAGATTTTAATCATCTGTCCTGCATCACTTAAGATTAACTGGGAAAGAGAAATTAGAAATTACACTGATAGAAGTGTGTATATTGCTGAAGGTAAAAACTTTTCAACGGAACATGACTTCGTTATTGTGAATTACGATATTCTAAAAAACTTTTACGATATAAAGAACAAAGACAAATCACCAATTACTCAAGCCAACTTTGGTTTGGTGGTAATTGATGAAGCTCACTACATACAAAATGGTCAGGCACAAAGAACAAAGTTAGTTAATAGTTTTGTTAAGAATGTAAAAAGATTGTGGTTACTAACAGGTACTCCAATGACATCACGACCAATGAATTATTTTAACCTACTACAATTAATTGATAGTCCTGTAGCTCAGAATTGGATGGCTTACGCTATTCGTTATTGTCAGGGTTATCAGTTTAATGCTGGTAAAAGAAAAGTATGGAATGTAACGGGAGCATCTAATTTAGAAGAATTAAGAGATAGAACATCAAGACAAGTGTTGAGAAGGTTGAAGACAGAAGTGTTGGATTTACCTGATAAGATTATATCACCTGTGTACCTAAGACTCAAATCGAGATTATATGAGGGTCTGATGGGTGAATATTATGATTGGTACGAAAATAAAACAGACGAGTCATCTTCATTAACCGTACAATTCAGTAAGTTAATGAAAGTTAGACAAGTTATTGCGGAAGAAAAAATTAAAGATACTATAGAGTTAGCCGAAAATATTATAGAACAAGGTAAGAAGGTTATTATTTTCACCAATTTTACGGACACATTACATAAAATTACTGAACACTTTGGTAAAATTGCCGTTAGTTTGGATGGGTCAACATCAAAACCTGCAAGACAATTTGCGGTTGACCAATTCCAAGAGAATGAGAAGATTAAAGTGTTTGTCGGTAACTTAAAAGCTGCGGGTGTTGGTCTTACTTTGACCGCTGCTGAGGCGGTTATTATGAATGACTTATCATTCGTTCCGTCAGACCATAGTCAGGCAGAAGATAGAGCGTTTCGTTATGGTCAAAAAAATAATGTGTCAGTTTATTACCCTATCTTTGAGAACACAATCGAGGGGGCAATCTACGATATCTTAATTAAAAAGAAGAATATTTTTGAAACTGTTATGGGCGATAACCTATTAGATAAGGGTGATTTTATTGAAGAAGTAATGAACCGTATCAACAAACGAGGATAAATTGAAACTTCCGCTTATTTATTATAAAAAATAAGCCTTATGAAAAAAATAGAAGAGAAGATTAATTTAATCTCTGAAGAAATTAAAAAAGTGGAAAAGGAGGCTGTCAAAGAAAGTTTGATAGTTGAAATGAAAAAAATCGGTATTGACCGTTTACCTTATTCCTACTCAGCCCTGAAAAAATTTATTGACGCAGAGACGATGAACGTCCACTACAACAAACACTACAAAGGTTATGTTGAAAAGTTGAACGACGCATTAAGTAAGAAAAAATATGGTGATTTAGAATTAGAAGAAATTATTAAATCAATCAGTCGTTTTGATAAAACAATTAGAAATAATGCTGGTGGGGCTTTTAACCACGCATTGTTTTGGAAAATGTTATCACCGAAAACTCAAAACCCCGGTGGTGAAGTCCTTAAACAAATCAAAAAAGATTTTAAAACTTATACAACTTTCAAAAATAAGTTTGAGGAAGTTGCCAAAGAAAGATTTGGTTCAGGTTGGGTTTGGTTAGTTTTAACTAAACGTAATAAATTAAAAATTGTTTCAACACCAAACCAAGATAATCCACTTATGAATGTGGTTGAGGACGGTGGTTATCCGTTATTGGGTCTTGATTTATGGGAACACGCTTATTACTTAAAATATCGTAACAAACGTGATGAATACATTAAAAACTTTTGGTTATGTGTTAATTGGGACTTCGTTAATAAACTCTACTCTATGAGAATGGAGAAGAAGTTAAATGAAACTGAAAACCTAAGAACCGTATTAAGTGAAGGTAAATCTGAAAGATGTAGTCGTGAAGAAACCGAAGCAATTAGAATGGTCTTTAATATCAATCCACGAGTTAAGGACATATTTAAAGTTTCAATCAACAAGATTCTTAGAGAAGTTTTCCCCGACAATTACTTTAATGTAAATGAATTTGCTAAGGGTGAAATGGCGGGAGTGTATAATTTAGAAGGTGAAGGTCGTTCAGTTATTAATAAGTTAAACACAAACTATAGTTGTTTCTGTGTTTTACTTAACGATGTGAATACCGTGTTAGATAAATCGAATCAACCAAAAATTCAGATGGTAGGTCTTACACCGGCAGAACAAGTTAATGAAGTTAAAAAACTTGTTAATATTTTAGAAAAATACAAATTCAGAATCTTTAACAGAGAATCTGCAACATTCCAAAACCTAATGAGAATCCTAGCTCAAACTGACAGTTGGGGTCAAAAAAGAGAGGATGTCACCGTTGATATTCTTAAAAAGAAATTTGGTAAAGATAATGTTAGGGCGATTGGTAAATTAGGAAGTCGTGAAGATATGATTGGTGGTATTGATTGTGAAATTGATGTTGCAGGAACTACTCACACCTCACAGATTAAACCATTTACAGCATTAAAAAAGATTGACGGATTCATTCATGTTTTTGGTTCTGCAAATGTTAAAAAGTATTCAACTGATTGGTTAATCTTCACAAAAAACAATAAAGATGTTGTTGTTTTCAGAAATAAGAACAGCAAGATTGTTGACGGACAATACGTTTTCCCTGAGAAAGATTTAATTTATTCTTTGAATTGATATTTATAAAGAAAACAAACTATGTCAATTATTCCAGAACCAGAAAGAAGTAAACTTTATACAAGGGTAAGACACGTACTTGGTGCACCTTTACGTTCAGTTGAATTAGAGGACGAACAAATGGACACTCTACTTGAGTTCGCCATTGACGACTATTCACAATATATCCAAAACTGGCTTATTGAATCTCAGTGGTCAAACCTTTGGGGTCTTAATGTTGAGACGCAATCTTTGGCTCGTGCATTTGTCACAAAGAGTTTAGATTTTGAAACTCGTTATACCTACGCTTACTCAAAGATTGTTGGTTTACAAGCCGGTGGTGACTGGGTATTGAAGAAAGATTACATCAATTTGGTTCCTAACCAACAAATATACGAAATTCCTGCGGGTCGTGAGTTGAATGAATTATTATGGTTCACTCCTTCTGAATTAAATAACTTATTATTTGACCCTTGGTCATTTGGTGCTTTAGGTGGTGCGGGTCTTGGTGGTCCTGCGGGTTATTCTCAAATGGGTATGTCAGGTTCTTACTTTATGATGCCAGCATTTGATATGTTATTGAGAATGCAAGAGATTAACATCCAAAGAAGAATTATTGCGGGTGAATTAACCTACCGTGTTACAGCATTACCTGATGGTAAAAAAGCGGTTCACTTAATGAATACACCAGGTGGAAAGTTTGACTTTGGTAACGCAGAATTAATGAAGGGTAAAGTTTGGTATTGGTATTACGATGTAGGTCCTGATGATAGAGATAAGTGTCTTAAAAATAATCCTGATATCATTAAAATGCCGTCAGATGTTCCATTAGATAAAATGTCTTGGGTTGATTTAAATAACCCTGCACAACAATGGGTTAGACGTTACTTCATTGCAACCTGTAAAGAAACCTTAGGTCGTGTTAGGGGTAAGTTCTCAGGTAACATTAAAACACCTGATTCAGAATTAACAATGGATTATCAAAGTTTATTAACTGAAGGTAAAGATGAAAAGATGAAACTTATCGAGGAATTAACAGGTGCTGAAGGTACTTTAACCAGGTTAAAACCTGATAAAGTCATGGAAAGAGAAGCCCTATTGGCTGAAAACTTAAACAAACAACTTAAGTTTAGAGCAATGCCTCGTCAAATATACGTAATTTAATATGAGTGGTATGAGAAGAAATTTCGGTAGAAAATTTATTGGTGACAAACTCTATTCAAATAGAGATATTGAAACCATTATGAGTGCAAGAATGACTGAAGAGGTTGATTTAACTAAAATTGTGACCTCATCAACTTACTCAACAAATGGTGAAGAATTTATTGTTGTTAAAGGCACACCTGAATGTCGTCTTACATTAAATTCACAAACAACAGAACACGTAATTATTAAAGCTTTAACCAAAGTAACAATAGCCCCTGATAAAGGAGCTATTGATGAAGATTGGGATGAGGTTGATATTGATAGAGGTGCTTGTGTTGAATTTTACTTTATCAAAGGTAACTGGTACATCGGTTCTTCTGATGGTATTAAGTCAGCTTAAATAATGTGTTCTTCCCACCCTTCAGAAGCTAAGTCGTAAATATAGTTAGGGTCAATACCACGTTTAGCCCAATACTTTAATTCACCCTCACTAATATCAAGTACGTCTTCTTGTAATCTGTCTTGGTCACCTTCTTTAAAAGGAACACCATTGATTAGTTCACATTGTTCTTTAGTGAAAAATCCTCTTTCTTCAGGGTCAGTAACCAAAAGGTTTTCTCTAATTTCTTCTTTAAACACAACAAGTAGAGGTTCGATACGTTTGTTAAATGTTACAATCGCTCTTGGTACATTGTAATCACCCTTCATATCAGGGTTATTCTCAATCTCGTTTTGGTTTAACATATAACAATTGATTCTAACCATAGAATCCATATCATCACTTGGTTCTTTACCATAAACAGATGTGTAGTATTCGATATCGTCTTTTCTCCACCCATTCTTTAGTTTGTTAACCTTTTGAACATCACCCTGTGAAGCTTTGGTACCATTATTTACGTAATAGATAACATCACCTAACTGAACGTTTAGTTTGTGTTGTATTGCCAACTCCATGTGAGCCATACGACTCATAAGTGAGCCACCTTTAGTCTTTTGTGTACAACGGAACTTATAATCATCCATCGACAACTTAACTTTAGCACGTTGTGCAATTTTCATTAACGGAATCTCTTTGTTAAAGATTTTGTTGATATATTCGTAGTACCACTCCACAAACTCCTGTCCTTTACCTTCGAGTAATTGTTTCACACCCTTATCTAAGAAGTCCTCGATATACAACGGTAGTTTCTTTGATTTAATGGTGTTACCTGTAAGTTTGATTTTACCACTCGCCTCCATAACCGCATAGTTCTTACGTGCCAAGTTAATACACGAAGGCCAAGTTCCATCAGTATCTAACGCCATCTCACCTCTCATGAATAAGTCGTTGAACTCAGCAACGTCAGCGTCGTCACCTGTATATTCTTTACCTTCCTTAACCTTCCAGTTTAATCCTTTACCGATGTAACGACGATTCTCCCACCCTTCAGGTTTAGAGAAGTTCACACCGTCCGTATCCATCACAAGAGGGGTATATCCACGTTTCATGAAGAACTTAATCATCTGACGAAGATATTGACGACCTGTACAGGTAATCTGTTCACCCATATACATGTCACCCCAAGCAAATACCTGTGGAGCGGACAATGCACCGAACATCGAGTTGATGAAAATTTTAATTGGTAATTGTTTACGGTCATAAGAAAGTGACTTCTTTTTATCTTTATCGTACCACTCAGACGCTAAGTTCTTATACATGATACGAGCGTTACGGAAGTAAGATAACATTCCTTTCATACCACCTAAAACGTCACACTTAGGGAATACATCATGAACTAACTGAATAGATGGGTATAGTGACGAGTAGTCAAGTTTTAATACGTTTCTTGAATACCCTACTTTAAGTAATCGTGATAAACCACCAACGAACTCGGTCTTTTCTTCTTTCTGTGGAATCGCCAATTTGTGTTTGTAACTCCACGCCAACATAATCATTTTCCATAGAGTCGCGGTACCCATTGTACTTACACGCTCATATGTCGTTGGTACCATCGATGCGAGTAGAAACGTACCCTGATTGAACTCGTCATCCACAGTCAACGTTTCTTCTAAGTCATCGTCAAGATATCTCTCTACGATGTTATCACCCGTAACTTTTATATAAGTACCGGGAAATTTCTTATCTAAGTCTTTGAACTCAGGTCGGTCGGCCCTTTTATATTTTCCATTTTTAACGTTTAACCAATATTCGTTCTTATCTCTATACATAGACCCGATGTCTTCGTGGGGAATGTATACACGGTCAGCGGCTTCAGCGTCAATATACTGAGTAATATACTTCAAACCTGCCGACTTAATACTTGAGTTAATTGCTTGTGCTCTACGAACAGAGTGGATAATATCAATTACGTTATAACCCCAAAGAGTAGTTTGAGTATAACGTTCAACTTCGTTAGCTAACTTCAACATACCATCTTTTTGTGAGATTGGACGTTGTGGATTTAACGATTTTGCAATACGTTTAATATCTAAGTTGAGAGCTTTACATCTCTCAAAAATCCAATACCAGTCGAAGTTAAATGAGTTATAACCACCGATGATTGAAGGTTTAAGTTCGTCAATAATTCTGAAGAACTCAACAAGACCTTTTCGTTCTTGGTCTTCGTCAGCACATTCAATAACTTTTTGGAATCCTTTATTGGTTTTGATTCCAATCATGAAGATACGACCGTCTTTAGGTTCAAGAGCGGTCGTCTCTAAGTCGAATCCGAGTCTGGTAATATCATTGTATTCTTCATACCCCTTGAACAATCGTTTCTCTCTTGAGATGAGGTATTGTTCTACAGGTGGTAATACCATTATTTTATCCTTGGCTTTATCCGACCACGGGTCTAATCCACCATCACGGAAGAATTGGATAAGTGTGCGATAACCCTTAAGTGATTTAACCATATACTTAAGACCTGCCTCAAGTCGTTCATCACCTTTGGTTTCTAACTTATCAATCACGATACCATATTTGGTCATCGCTTCTTTCTGTAAATCTTTGGATGTTTTGTAAAAGTTAAGACCTCGTAAATCACCGACCCATGCAAATGCGGTAAATGAATCTTTCTTAATAACTTTACCCTGACCAGGAATTTCTTTGATTTTGTAAATTGAGTCCGTAACATAATCGAACTCGACCGCGACAATATGTTCTTCGGGGTCATTACCTTCTAGGAAGGATTTGATTTCTTCTTGACTAATCATTTTATATATTTTTAGAGTGGTTTATTAGCTGTCGTACAAAGACGACATTTACCTTACCCTTATAAATATATTCTTATCAAACAAATAAGTCAAACGGGTTTTAAAAAATTAGGGGGTTGCAACACCTCTTTTTGAAACTACGATTGCCGCCATGTCATTTGCATACTTTAAAGAAGTTGGTATGTCTTTTGTTTCGTGGTATTTTAGGATGAAGGAAGCTGTGAATGTGTCTCCTGCACCACTTACATCAATAGTTTCTTTAGGATTACTACTTGGGTAAACTACGTGATTATACATACAACCTGAAGAACCTAATGTCACAATAAACTTTTCAGGATACAATTCCACAAGTTCTTTGTTGTTTTGATATTCGGTTTCATTTAGTTTGATGAAATCAATATCCATAATCATCGACCCTGACAATTTTTTCTTAGTATCCATAATTGTCAATTTTGCAAGTTTTGATATTTCATCAATGATGTGTTGGTCTAAATAACCTTTGTTGTAGTCGCTGATAACCACAAAGTCAGATTTACCGATAGTCTTCTTTTGTCTTGGGGATAAGAACGATAGTGAGTCACATGGGGTTAATTCACCCTCATCGACACGGGTAATCATTTGGTTACTTTTCTTTTCAACAAATCTTGTTTTTTCAATCTTTTTTGATTGATGCCAATGAACGACCTCAATATCACTACTTAAAGAATTTAGGTTTTCCACAACGTTACCTGCCATACCTTTATTCTCATTAGTTTCTACAGGGTTTAACACTGGAACAGGGGCTTCAGGGCATAAACGAGTTATATTACAATACACAAATCTATCAGTACCTAATTCACCGATTACTAACGCTTTTACCATAATTTATAATTTTTGTTGATGAGTAACCATCTATTTTATCGAAGTAGATTACTTCTTTCGCATATTCAGAACCAATCACTTTCTTGTCTTTATAGTCAGAACCCACAACTAAAAAGTCAGGTTCCCATATTCTAATATGTTCAGTTAATTCAAAGTCAGAATCAAATGTGACAACATCACCAACACCAATAATTCTTGAGATGAGGAATTGTCTGTCGATACAATTATTAACGGGTCTATCATAACCTTTAAGTATTTTAACTCTATTATCAGTATCAATACCTACTCTAAGAGTACCTAATGAAGATGCAAACTCTAAGAGCTCTAAATGACCTCTATGTAATACATCAAATGTTCCGTTTACCCAAACTTTCATTTTAATACGTCACCTAACCAAACTCTATGTGAATCAGAATCAAAGTGTTCCGTTGAAACTTCAAAAATTGTACCTTCAGTCAATGCTTCTAACTGATGAGGTTGTCCTGGTAATTGTCTTACGGTATCACCAACTTTTAAATGTCGTTCTTGAACCTCACCTTTTTCGGTATCAATCCATCTATAGATAAATTCACCTTTATCAACATACCAAGTCTCGTCTTTAATCATGTGGTAGTGCATTGAGAATTTACAACCTTTTTTAAACACCAACAACTTCCCACAATATAATTCGTTATTTTCAAAAATAACTTCATGTCCCCAACCTTTGGGCACATTACATTCCCTACACTCAAGAGCGTTATAAACAATAGGTTTTTCCATGTTAAAAAATTAACCACCTATATGATTAAGTCAATATAGGTGGTTAATAATATTTAAGGGGTTGTGATTGTTTGAGCAACTATTGTACCACCACTTAAGAAAGTTACATATACACCACCTAAATTATCTTTAACGATATCTGTGTTAGTTTCAGTGTATAATATTGGATTACCGCCAGTTCCACCACTAAGTGTTAAATTGTATGAAAAGTATCCCGTATTAAAGGTGTTGTTTTGACAATTGAAATTATTATCTAAATCAATAATAGTGGTGTTATTCATACCATACGATATTTTATTATTGATGAACAAATCTGAAATTGTGTTATTGTAAAATTGGTCACCAATGGTATTATCGTAGAAATATTCGCCAATGGTGTTGTTTTGGAAACCATTACCAATAATGTTACCTCTATAGGTACCACCACCGTAACCAAAATCACTTGCAATAACGTTATTGTTAAAGTTATTACCAATTTGATTGTAAGAGAAATTATTACCTAATGTGTTATATGTGAAATATTCTTTGATTGAATTATATTGGGTACTTCCTGTAATAGTGTTATTAGTAAAATAGTCACCTATTGAGTTGTTTGTGAACGAGTAATTTTGAATGTTACCTGAATCACCTATAGTATTATTAAAAAAGTCTGAACCAAAACTATTATCACTTAAATTATGATAACAGATATTACCAAAAACATTTAATTTTGTGGTGTTTCTTACAAATTCACCGTGGAAAGTATTATTATAAAAATTTCCAACAACTACATTATCATTGAATTGTTGTTTTATTTCATTCCCATAAAAATCACGACCTATTTTATTATTGTTAAAATCCCCCTTGATAATGTTATTACGTAAATCACTAGTAATTTCATTACTTTCAAAAGCATAGTCAATAACATTTTCATAAAAGAAACTACCAATTATGTTTTTAGAAAAACTACCATTAGCTAATGTTAAAAAGTTGTTTTCAAAATCTGTACCTATTGTATTAAAATCAAAATCAAAACCGTCATAATCCCCAATCATGTTATATTGAAAACTATATCCAATATTATTACCTTGCATATCAGGGTCAATAAAGTTATATCTAAAACTACCATCTATAGTGTTATCATCAAAATCATTTGTGATGATATTATATTGGAAATAAGGTCCGCAAGTGTTGCTATCCATATCGTCGTCAAAAGTATTTCCAACAACATTCCCACCAAAAGTATTGTTAGTATACGGTCCGTTTAAGAACACATTGTTTGATAAAATAAATGTGTTATAATCAGAATTATTACCCAAATAATTATTAAAGTAATCATCATTATTAAAATCAAATGTGTAATATTCAGTAAATCCCGTGTAGTTTGAACTTGTCAAATTACATTGGAATGGTGACTTAGTTCCAGAGCCTACACCTTTAGAGTAAACCGTATTCGATATTGAGTTATAGTTAGTACCTGAAACCGTCATAGTTGTTGAGTCAACAATATTTGTAATCTCGTAAAATTCAAATCCACCAATATTTGTACTATTAATTTTAACCCCTAATACATCACCCACAATAAAATTATTTATAAAATCAGTATTAACTCCGGTAACATTACCTAAACCGTCAATAGAAATCGTACCGTTGAGGTATTGTTCACAGAAAAACGCTTGATATCTTATGAATTGCACCGCCCTGAAATCATAGTCAGTTCTGTTATTGAATCGGTCAATTCTTTCTGTGATTCTACCTTTAGCGGGAGTATTCGTCACTTCAGTAAAGTTAAATGTGATGTCATATTTAATTGAGTCATTAGGATATGACGGTGAAAATGCTTGTGGTGAAAGACTGTTATTTGAAATTGCCAAAACAATCAAAGGTTCTGTACTACCTGATTTAAAATTCCCTGTTGTAATCGAACCTCCTGTACTATTATAGTTAGGTTGGTCGTAACATGTTTGGAAATCTGTTATCAAATAAAATTTACCAGGTACTAAGCTAAGACCTGTATATAAGGTATACAACTCATCATAAGTCAGTTCAGTATAGTTCGAACTTGTGAAAGCGGAATAGAATACGTGATAAGTATCTCCTGATGCTTCCACAGGGATAAGTGTGTTGTTATTTATCTCTGAAAGATATGTTAATTGTCCAATAGTTTTTCCTGTAAGTGCCATAGTTTTTTTTTTATTTTATAAATAGTTTTAATTTATTAAATGGTTTAATGTTAACATTAACAATTGTTTCCGATACTAATTGTGAAAGTATTCCTATACACAGGATATGAACCACAAAAAGTTATTGTTTGACCATAACTAATTGGTTCTGACTGGTAAACACCATCACAAGTGTAATACATTGCGGGTACCGTATTGTTAACTATTTTAGTAAATGTTAACTCACGACAAGGAATTAAGTCACCACAATAATAAACATTTGCAACAGATAACCCCTGACCAGTAGTATTAATGGTAAATCTATTAATTAAAGGTGTATCATTTCTTTCTATAACCGTATAAAAATCTTGGTAGTTTAAATATATTGGTGGTGATGTTAATGTTGAATCGGCATATAATGGAGTCCCTACGGTTAGTTCGTCCATAGTTGTGGTGTAAACTTTAGACCACATAGGTTCATCAAGTGCGTCACAGAAAAAATCAACATCTAAAGTACCTCTAGTAATCGACCAAGTTGTCACCCCCGATAATGTGGTTGTTGTCGTCGTTATTGGTGGTGTTATTGTTGTTGTACTTGTTGTAGGTGGTGGTGTTATTGTTGTTGTACTTGTTGTAGGTGGTGGTTCCGTAGTAGTTGTTGACGTAATCGGTGGATTAGTTGTGGTTGTTGTTGCGTATGGTAAACAACAAGGGAACTCTGAAACATAACAACTCGAATACTCTAAGTCGTCGGCAATAAATGATTCTTGGACATTAATAAATAAAGACTCTCTAATAGGAACAATTAAAACTCCGTCATCATTACGTAACATAAATTGACCTTCGTAACGACCAACTCTATTTGTATCCTTATTAGTAAATTGATAGTAGATGTAATATTCGGGTGACGCGTTTGGGTCTAAAAGAGTTTTCTCGACAAAACCTGCGGGTCTTGAACTAATTTTTGGAATACCTGTGTCAACATCAACCATTGAGAAGAATATGGCAGACTCCTCAATAGTTTTCATGAAACTATTATAGTCACTTCTACCGTCTTTAACAACTTGTAATTTTAATACTGGTAACGTCGCGTTCTTTTTAATGAAAAATTCCATTTATAGTTTTAACTATAAATACTTTGAATTGAGAAATAAATTAACTTTCCTTTCTTAAGGAACCATCATAAAAGTCAAATCTGTCGTGTTCCGTTGGTGTCATTAATAATATACCTGAGGTTATATTACCTTTTCTTGTTTCTTGGAACATGTGACTCATCCATGTCTGTTCAAACGGGTGAGGCCATTTTGTCGTTAAAAACATCTTCTTATTACCTTTTCTCGTCACCACTTGCGGCCAATTACAATAATAAACTTCACCTAAAGCGTATGGTACACCGGCATAAGATTTAATTTGTTTAAACTCAGTCTTAGGTGCATTTGGGTCCAAACCTTGTTGTGGTAATTTTTTATTGTTCGGCCAAAGTTTTTCTCTAATATCTTGTGGTACATTATACCAACTCCATTGAGTTGAGTTATCACCATAAAACTCGGTAAAGTTAAGTTTTAAAAAGTCTAAGTTTTCTTTTTGTGTGATTGATATTGATTTCTTATATAGATTTTTAGTGAATCTATTAAAACCATTCTTACAAACTTCACCTTGTTTTGGGTAAAAGAACATATCATCCTCAAAGAAATAATAAAAGTCAAAACCTTGTTCTTCAGCATGTTCAGCAATCCATTGTCTACCACCACAGATACCTAAGTTATCTTTCTTGATGTGAGTAAAACCATATTCATTACATAACTCAATATACTTTTCAGTTGTTGTTAAGTCAGTTGAATTATCCAATAAAAATTTAGTTGGTTTGTGGATGAAATCATCGTCATACTTATACATTGAATTAATTAATGTTTCAAACTGTTTTGGGCTATTAAATGTTATGACATAAAGACCAACATTGTTTGGGTTTGTGAACGATAAATCTTCTTTAAGAATTTCCGATGTGTAGTTTTTAAGATTCTCAAAAAACGGCCAAACCAAACCATTACCCTCAATCTCATATCTATGAATAATATTTGGATATTTGTGAGTAAGAATAGTGAATAAACACTCATCAGCACCCATCAAGTTTTCATTAAGGGTGTTTTCCATAACATTATAGTATAGGTTATTAATCTCATGTACCCTATCTCTATGTCCACCGAAGAATCCTCCACGACAAACATAATTAACAAAATCAACACCACAGTGTCTTGCCATGGCTCGTCTCTCAAAACCATGAATCTCTTCATTTGATGTGTATGGATATGAGATGTGTGTAAACTTATTTTCGTTTTTTACAATATAATTGTCTAAGTTATCCAAAACCTTATCGTGGTGGAAATAACCAGTACCAACAGTATTTGTTAAACCACCATCAATCCAAAAGAAGTAATCACTATTGAATGGGTTCACAATTGCAGAATCGTTTAACATAAACATTTTGGTAAACATCATCGGATTATAATATTTGAGCGCAGCTTGTGGTGATTCGGATAACCAACCCGCTAAGTTTTTCCATTCAGGGTTATTCCTAATCTCATCAATTTTATTAAAGAATGGATTCCACGTCTCAAAGTCTTGAACATCTTTAATAAAAATCTTAGTTGGTTTATTACCTCTAATCTCTAACACCTCTTTCTCTAAATCTTTAGGTATCCAAACACACATTTGAACGTCAGTTTCTAACATCTCAAAAAACTTAGATTTATAATAATTGAAGTCTCTTTGAGCCCATCCGTTTAATTCACCTCTACCTAAATCCCAAAGTCCTGTTACTATCGTTACATTTTTATTCATATCAATTAAATTTTAAACCAACATTAAAACCTTCGTTATATGTTATTCTATAAATGTTTTCACCAATTCTAATCATCATGACCAAGAACTTTCTCATACCATGTGCGGGGTCACCCATAGTCTCAGTGTCAACTCTAATGTTTAATTCTTTACCCTCGTTTTTATTTAAATTCTCAATTAATTTTTCAGTTACATCAAATTGTAATTGTGGGTAATTATCAGGATAACCCTCATCTAATTGGATTCCTGTGGAACCGAACAAACCATTTAAAACCTCAACATTTTTGTTCTTAAAGAAATCAGGGTTTATATAAGCATCTATTGGTAAGTTTGTGAAATAAGGATTCCACTCAAAATGAAAATATTCCTTACCTTTATAATGTCTTGCATGATGTAACCAATTTTCATAATACCATCTATCAGCATGTGTTGGTTCAGGATTCTCTTTAACAAATGATAAGTTTGCCCACCAAAAGTTACCCCAATACCAATTACCGACACAAGTTAAGCCACAAGTATCATATTCATCTAGGTCAGAAACACATCGTGAGTAATTGTCTATAAGATGTGATTCCATAGCATTTCTCCACAACTCAACACCCTCAACTTTCCATTCAGATATTTCTTTTGTGACACGATTTTTATAATTGTTGGTTACACCTTTAGCGTGAATATAAAGAACTTTACCATCATGTTTTTGTGATAAATCCCAAACCTTTTTAATACCCCAATACTCATAAGCGTTGTGAGTGGTTTTAAATAAGTTAACCTTACCCATACCACTAAACAATTCATCAATACCTTCATATTTTCCTTCAGGGTCAATGCAAGACACTTCCATTTTGTCACACCATTGGAATAATCCTGTTGACATCATTCTATCAAGTTGGGACTTAACCACTTCTTGGTAATTACCCGCACAGAAAATATGATAAACAATTACATTCATTTCTTCTTAATAATTGCGTAAATAGAATCTTCCCTATCATTTGAGATGAAGATTGATTCTATATTGTTGATAAATGATTCCCATCTACCAGTTTTATAGTCTGTTGTTGGGTTACTGTCGATAATACTATGTAACATGTCTAAACAGGTTGTCTTTTCAGGGTCACCCCATCCGAACACCGCTTTTTCTGGCATCCTACATTCGATTGATGTTTGTAAATCTTCAATAACCAAATAACCACCAGGTTTAACATTCTCAAATAAAATCTGTGCGGTTATTTGTAAATCTTTCATTCTATGTGAACCATCATCTATTATGACATCATACATAAAACCATTACTTGAGAAACCATATAGTGATTCTTCATTCGATTGGTCGACATTAAACATCCACACTCGTTCTAAATCAGATTGGTAATTGTTAATATCAATACCGTGAATTAAACCTTCGGTAAAAAAATCGTTCCACACTCTTAGTGAAGCACCATCAAGAACACCAATTTCCAAAATATCACATTTTTCTTGGTATGGTTGTAATAGTTTTTGATAAAATCTATTATAGTAATTGTGTAGGTATTGTTTATCGGTACCATAGTAACCACCAATATCATTTAAGTTTTTGTAGGTAATCCCGTCTTCATTTTCCGTATTTGTGTCCATACTAATATTAAATTTTTTGTTGTGAATAACGTCAATTGTTCTATTTGGTGTTAAACCATAAGAAAACGCATGAAACACAAATTTATCATCACCATATTCACGAGCGTTGATGTCGACATTTGTAATTATTTTAAATTGTGACCTGTCCGTTTGTCTTTCATACCACAAACCAATACATGTTTGGTCATGCCATAAACCTTCTTTATATTTTGGGAACTCCTCACAGATGTCCCACCATTCATTTAAAAACCTTTTAGTATATTCATTATTTTTAACCATCATAACACCAGCATTAACCAAAGATGGTCCGTGGTCTTGGGTCATCAAAATACTAAAGTCATCTGTAATAAACTCTTCGATTAGTCTTGAATTGTTGCAGAAAATTGCATCAATATCTAAAAACAAAACGTATTCAGAATCGGGGAATCTTTCTAACGTTTCTCTAATTAGATGAGGTTTGTACCAAGTGAATGAACGACCTGGTATTTTACTCATTATTTTATTAGAATCTTTTTCTACATAGTAGTTATAACCATTGTCCTGACAATATTTTTCGTTGATTCTTTCTGAAAACCCCCCATAAGAAACATTAGGGGTATAAAATTGACATACTGATATATTCATATTCTTATAGATAATTCATTATTCTATCACACCAACCTTTAGAAATTGAATGTGGCCATACAACCCAATATGATGGTTTAACTGTGGTTTGGAAAGTTCTCCATATTTTACCATATCCATCAGGGTCAGTCATTATTCTGTTTATTTCGTTAATGTCCGCATCTTGACGGAAAATAGTTTCATCGTTCGCATCATGAAAAGCAACTACCCAAAAATCATAATCTTTCTCAGGAACTAATTTATAATCAAGGTCGATACAATGTTTAAAGATTGTTGCAAAACTATTCTTCCATTCTTCTTCAGTCTCAAACATAGTAGGGTTAGGTGGGTAATTTTTATCTAAGGTGTATTGTTGAACTGAGCGGTTATCAAAACGAAGTCCTGCATAAATCTCATAATCTCTTAGAGTTCTTACAGGGCCAAATCCGTATTTACCCATGTCCATCGTACTTTCACCATCCATACCAAATAACTTTCTATTCTTTTGGTGTGAACGAACATTCTTATTACCCCAATCAGGGTCATCATCCCATTGTTTTGTTCTTCCGTTACGAGTGTATTCGTGCCACACTAATGTTTTATGTGGGTGGAATAAATCATATCCCCATGTGTAAGCTCTAACTGCGATTGAAATCTCTTCACCGTGGAAATAGAACTCAGGGTCGTGTTGGACTTCTTCAGAGAATTGACCTAAAGTGAAACAGAAGTGAGCAGAATAAAATCTTGCGGGAATTGGTTTTTTAAGTTTTTCCCAACCTGGTATTGTTTCAGGTAAGAAGAATACTGCTCCTTCAGGAATGAATCGGTCAAACACCATTCTCCATGGTTCTTTAACTCGTTCTGCAGGGTCGTTCTCAGGGTTGAATGATGAAACGTAACCTGTTAATAACGGTTTCTCAAACCCGTCTTTTTGGAGTTGTTTAATCATTTTGATAAATTCGGAATCCCAATTCTTTTCGAATCTCATATGAGAATCAATTTGCATAGTATATTCTTCACCTTCGTACAAAGTTTGTGTTAAGTTTCTAGCCCAACATACACCCTTAGATTCTGAATATAAAACATCAATAACTCTAAAACGATTATCATCTTTATACTCTTCTAAAGAATCAAAACCATCTTCAGGATGGTATTGTCTACAAATACCGAATCTTAGGTTCTTTGGGTTTTTGGCGTTTTCAATAATAGATTTAATTGTCTTGACCAACTCAGGGTCTCTATACGACGCGATTTGAATAAAAATTCTCATACAATATTCCTTTTGTGGAAAATGTAATGGATTTTTAAATAAAGTTAATAATTAGTGATTACTATTTTTAAAGTGTTGGTGTGGGTGTTGGACACGTCCCACTTGAACATGGTAAACCTATTGTAACCCCAACCTCAGGTTCAACAGATGGTGAGTTACCACAATAATATAAAGTAGTACCAGAATAGATAACACCTTCTAATAAAGACCCATTACACAAGTTTAAACTAAAGTCGTAGTCCAAAGTGTTCATTGAGTTATCAAACACAATACAACGACAATCAGAAATAATTGGTGTTGCGGTCGGAGTTGGGGTTGGTGTCGGAGTTGGTGTTAGGAACGATAGTGTTTGAAAAGTATTACAATAATAAGCATCCTTAATAGAAACCAACATTTGATTAACATTTTGTAATGGTGGTGGTACGGTTAAAGTTACGGGAAATGATGTTACGTCGATACCCACAATATAACAGAAAGTATTAGTCATATCACAAAGACTAATTTGAAATGGTGGGGTACCTTCCGCCGAATATATGACAACTGATTCCATTATCAATAAATATATGGTGATTATGTTTACCTTAAATACAAAATAGGTCAGAATTAATCTGTAATTTTTAAGGGTTTACCTTATCATTGTTCTATGAAAAAGATTTGTTTGGATTTGTCCGAGTGTAACGCCTTAGGTGATAGCCTATGTTCGACACCCGTGATTAGAAAATTATATGATGCCTACAACTCAAAAATCGTTGTAATTACCAAACATCCCGAACTATTCTCAAACAACCATTACGTAGAAAAAGTTTATAACTCATCAGTAATTAACTTAGATTTTATTAGAAAGGACGATAACTTTATTGTCCATAATTCATTTTACGAAGGTGGTAGGAAGAACTCTCAAGGTGTCGAATACAAACACAACCGAATGGATATTAGACAATACCACGCGGTTAAACTTGGGTTTATGTTAACCAAAGACGAGATGGGTTTGGATTATATTCCCGATGAATACGAACCAATTGATGGTTTACCTGAAAAGTTTGTTTTGATTCATCCAGTACAGAACTGGCCAAGTAGAACTTGGGATGCTGAAAAATGGATGAAATTAACATCTGAGTTGAATGGAAAAGGGATTAGTGTTGTATCTATCGGAAAGGATTCTAGTGAAGTTGGGTTCTTTAATGTTAATAAACCAATATTTAATTTCGAGATTAAGGATGGAATGAACCTAATGAATAAAACGACTTTAAGTCAGACTTGGCATTTAATTAACAAGTCACTTTGTTTTATCACAATGGATTCAGGTTTATTACATTTGGCAGGAACCACTGATGCTCACATTATCCAATTAGGTAGTTCAATCAATCCTGAGTTTAGAGCACCGTATAGACACGGTAGTCAAGAATATAAATACCATTACGTTGGTGGTGGTTGTAGTTTGTTCTGTGCGTCAGATATGAAACACGGAGTTAAAGAGTGGGGTGACATTCAAGGTGTACCACCACTAATAGGTTGTTTAGAAGGTAAAAAGACATTTGAGTGTCATCCTTCAGTAGAACAGACACTTAATAAAGTTTTAGAATTAAATTAAATATGAGTAATAAGAAAAAGATTTTATTTATTACCCCACACTTAAGTACAGGTGGGGCACCTCAAGTTACACTTAATAAAATACAATTATTAAAAGATGAATACGAAGTGTTCTGTATTGAATACTCATTAATCGCATGGACATTCGTTGTTCAACGAAATAGAATTATCGAATTACTTGGTGATAATTTCGTGTCATTACCCGAAGATAAAACATCTATTTTAAAAATAATAGATATTATTAAACCTGATGTTATTTCATTTGAAGAGTTTCCTGAATTTTTCATGGACGACTCAATAACTAAAGAAATTTATAGGGGGAGTAGGTCTTATAAACTTTATGAAACAACTCATGATTCTAGTTTCCCTGTACATAAAAAAAGGTTTTTTCCCGATAAGTTTCACTTTGTAAGTGCTTTTAACGCATTTAGATACTCTATGTTTGATATTCCATATGAGATTATTGAGTACCCTGTTGATACTAAAGTAAAGAAAAAAAGAGAGAACCAAGAAAAATTGGGTTTAGACCCGTCTTGGAAACATGTTGTTAATGTAGGACTTTTTACACCAAGGAAAAATCAGGCATATCTATTTGAGATAGCGCAAAGATTACGTGAATTTAAAATTAAGTTTCACTTTATTGGTAACCAAGCTGATAATTTTAAGTTTTACTGGGAACCATTAATGACCAACAAACCAAAGAATTGTGTTGTTTGGGGTGAGAGAGGTGATGTCGATTCATTTTTACAAGCATCTGACTTATTCTTTTTTGGTTCAAGGGGTGACCGTAACAATAAAGAGTTAAACCCAATTGCCATCAAAGAAGCGTTAGAATATAAAATGCCAATGATGATGTACAATTTGGACGTTTATTGTGGTAAATACAATACCGAAGAGTCCATAACATTTTTAACGGGTGATATTGAAACTGACGTTAAAAATATGGTAATTGCATTAAAACCTGAGAAGATGTTAAATATTGAAGATGATGAATTGATTATTATATCGACTTATCCTGATACCTCAACAAGAATTAAATTAACTAAAGAATGTGTTGAGTCATTTAGAAAAACTAAACGTAAGATTTTATTAGTGTCTCACTATCCTGTTTCAGAAGAAATACAACGTATGGTTGATTATTATGTTTACGATGAAAAAAATGTAATGATAACCAACTCATATTATAATCATTTCTATAACTATAAACATAACTATGACGTTAATATTAACTTAAATGGTTTAGAAAAACCTAATCAGTCTTTGGCAGCAATGAATAACTTTCACAATGGGGTTAAATTTGCAAAATCAATTGGTGCTAGTAAAATAATGATTGTCACTTATGATGTTATTTTACAAGACCAAGACCTCCCGTTAATTGAGAATTATTTTAATAAATTAGATGAATGGAAGTGTTGTATTGCATTTATGGATACTGATTTAGGTAAAGGTGTTGAGACAACTTCTATGGTTTTCAGAACTGACTATTTCTTAGATATTTTCCCTGATATTAGAAACGAGTTTGCCTTTAATAAACAATGTGAATTAATAGGCGCACAAAACTTCTTAGAGGATTATATGTATAAGACAATTAAAGATGAGGTTGGTCTTTGGGTTGTTATTAATCAAAGAACAATCTTACCAAACTCAGGTGTTGGGGTATCTTCATGTTCAGAATATATGTCGATTTTACCAATCGATGGTGAAGATAACAAATTAATGTTTTATTTCTTTACATATAATATTGACGATAAAATAGTTCATGTTCGGATTAGCTCAAACGATATTGTTTATGATGAGGTTGTTAATAAAATTAGTGAAAGTAGAGAGATTCAAAAAGTTATTGAGTTTAAAGGTTACCCAATTACCGTAACGGTGGACAAGATTGATAATGGTGTTATATACAAATCAACTAATTATGAAATCAATTCAAATAATTTTAAGTCATTTAAAAAGAATGGTTATTTCAAATATAAAAACCAAGTAAAAAATCAGGTAACTGATTATAAAATTAAACTTATCCATTTGCAAACAACATTGGATGATGAACGAGAACAAAAATCTCGAGAGTCATTATCTAAAGTGACTGAGCACGGTATTGAATATGTGTTACATCAAAATGAACCATTTAGGTCTTTACCACCATCACATAATTGTATTAGACCTCAATGTGTGTCAATGGAGTTATTTGATGAAGAAACCGCAAATCGTTTAGGTACAGCTTTGACACCATCACATTACGGATGTTACGACTCATTTAAAACAGGTATATTATCGGAGTTTGACAATGATTTAGACTTCCTAATTGTTTGTGAGGGGGATTGTATTATTGAAGTTCCGATGAATGAGTTCGTTGATAAGGTAAATGAATCGTGTAGAATTATTAATGAAGAGGGTGTTGAGTACTTCTCATTTGGTGATACAAAGACATTAGACTTTGGGTGGCATCAATCAAATGTAGTGAGGGAAATCCCTAATCAAGATTTAATGTTTATCACCGATAAAATTATTGGGTTACAATGTATAATGTTCCCTAAGAATACCAAAGAATTTTTATTCAATAAATTAAGAACTCATAAGTGGGACGCCGCGGACATTTATTTTAATACCATATTTGGACACAACGGTAAAACAATGGGTATTTTAAAAGATAGGATAACGACTCAGGCGGATGGTGTATCTTTGATTGATAAAGAATTTAAAACATTTATTAAATAATGAAAAAATTAATAGTGATTGGTTCATACCCAAATACACCAAAAAAAGAAGAAGTACTAAAATCAGAAATCCAATCTTTAAAAGATATTGGGTTTGATATTATGTTAGTTAGTCATTACCCAGTTTCTTCTGAAATACAACATATGGTGGATTATTACATTTACGATAAAAACCAAACCTTAACACCACTAGATAAAACAACTTATTATTGGTTTAAAACTGACATTTTTATTTTACGAGTTAATAATTCCAGACACGCATTACCTATTTGTCAAAATATGTATAATGCTTTCAAATTAGCGGAAATTAAAGATTACGATTTCGTATTCTTCTCAGAGAATGATAATATCTTTTCTAAAGAAGATGCCGTTAAATTATCTGATTTAGTTGATAAGGCAATTTCTGAAAATAAAACAGGGGTATTTTTTAAACCACACAATTATCAAGACAATCACTCTAAAGTTTATGAGACTCAAATGTTTGGTTTACAACCAAAAAGATTTAATGAGATTTTTAAACTACCATTAACAGGTGAAGATTTTTTTCATAACCCTAATTACCCTGTTAGTTTAGAGTTGGGTTTTTACAACTCACTTAAAGAATACGAAGATGAGTTTCTAATTGTCGATGAACATTCGTATAACTATTTCACAAACAGTGAAATTAATATATTCAGGATGGAACATTTTATTGTGGATTTATTATACAATAGTTCTAACGAGAATGAACCCGTTTTATTTTTCCAAAATAGAAATAATGGTGATGTAAAAGAATGTCGTTTGGTTGCTAAAGTAAATGATGACATAATTGCTGACACATTGGTTCAACCAGGTGTTTGGTCTTATCAAGTTTTTAGATATGAAAATCAAACTTTACGTGTCGAAATTTATATGGACGGTACGTTGGAGATTGTTAGAGAGTATACACTGAACGAATCATTAAGAAATAAAATAAACGAAAACGGAATTATTGATTTTTATTAATTATGAAATTTACATTAGTAACTAGTTTCTATAACGGTGAAAATTTTATAGAACAATTATATGAAAAAATTAAATCACAAACTTATAAGAATTGGGAGTGGATTGTTACTGACGATTTTTCAAATGACAACGGTCGTCAAAAATTAATTGAGATATCTAATAACGATAGACGAGTTACATATATTGAACAAAGTAAAAAGAAGGAGATGTTTTGGAACCCTCAATTATTTTGTAATGATTCTGAAATTATTGTTCAGTTAGACCAAGATGATTACCCCTTACCAAAAGCGTTAGAAGTTTATCACCATTTCTTTACAAAATTTCCTGAAGTTATTTTAATCACTTGTGCGGGTAATATGTATAACGATGGTGGTGGATGGAGATGTTTTTACAATTTAGATTATAGAAATGATAATAATTTATCTTGCGGTAAATTAACGTTTTTAAGAGCTTGGAGACATAACCCTAATATTGTTGTGGATTACAATCCAAACGAATGGATGAAGTTTTTCTATAATGATTTAGCAATAGTTTGTAAATTAGAAGAGATGGGTAAAGTATTGGTTTTACCTCGTAACTTATACTATTACAATTATAGAGAAAATTCAGTTTCTCACGAATCACATAATAATGTTCAGGATGTTAGAAATGAGAATGATGTGTTAATTAATGGTATTAAACAAAGACGATACGATAGTGAAATGGAAACTATCCTAAGATATTTCGACCCAATTTATAATTTATCACATTCATTTATGAGTCACGATATGAATAACACATCTGAACAAATTAAAATATCATATTATCTAAAAGACATTACCACACATCAAAAAAACTTATTGAGGGAATTGTTCTTCGATTATGATTTTAATTTTAATAAAATAGATGGTGATGAAGATTATTTAATTTGGAGTGTTAAAGACCGTGGTGATATTGAATCTTTCTTATCTTTTGACGGTAGAGACAAAATAAAAAATACACAAATAGTTATCCATCATTTTAATGATATTGAGGAATCTGAGCGTAATCAAATGGTTGATATGATAAAACCTCATTACCCGTTCTTCTTTCAAGTTGATGAACACATGACACTAACTTTACTAAGATAGAGTTTAAATTATAATTAAAAAAAAAGATATGGCACACGAAAAACAAAGAGAATTTTTTAGAAAAGTAAAATCAATGCACCCCCAATTTTTCACAGATGTGAAAGTTTTAGATATCGGGTCTTTAGATATTAATGGTAGTAACAGACACGCCTTTGAACACCCTTATAGTTATATTGGTGTTGATTTAAGTGAGGGTAAGAATGTTGACGTAATTTGTCCAGGACATCTTTACGAAAGTGGGTACCAATTTGATACTGTAATATCATCAGAATGTTTTGAACATGATATGTATTACGCTAGAACACTTCAGAACATGGTTAAATTGACAAGACATGGGGGACTACTTTTATTCACTTGTGCATCGACAGGTAGACCTGAACATGGTACCCTAAAAACCAACCCACAAGATGCACCATTCTTATTATCTATGGGTGAAAAATGGGCAAACTATTATAAAAATCTTACTGAAGATGACATTAGAGCGGTTATCGATATTAACAACACTTTTTCATCTTACGGTTTTGAATATGAACCAGTTTCATGTGATTTATATTTTTGGGGGATTAAGAATAAATAAAAACTAATAATTAATGAAAGTAGCACAAGTAACACCAGGTTTAATACCAATACCACCAAATGGTTGGGGTGCTGTTGAAAAAATTATTTGGGAATACAAACAAAATTTAGATAGAATGGGTATCCAAACGGATATTAAATATCTAAATGAAGTAATACCTGATGAATACGATATTGTTCATATTCATATAGCCAATTTAGCTATTGAGGCAAAGAATAGAGGTATCCCTTATATATTTTCATTACACGACCACCATGTTGTTCATAATGGTAAAGGTTCATCAAATTACAATCAAAATCTTGAAGCAATTAAAGGTTCGATTATATCGTTCTGTCATGCGGAGTTTTTGGTAGATTTTTTTGAGGAAACAGATAAATTATTTTATTTAACACATGGGGTTGACACAAGTTTTTTTAGGAATGAACGACCTGTTAAATACGAACATAAACTATTATGTTTGGCTAACAATGGTTTAGCGGGGGATTCAACATTTGACAGAAAAGGGTTTAGGTATGCTATTGAAGCCGCTAAATCGTTGGATTTACCAATCACAGTTGCAGGGCCTGAAAATAACCAACATTTCTTTAACGCAAATCCTGATTTATTAGAGTATGATAAATTAACGATTGTATTAAACAATCCAGGTGAAGATAATATTAAAGAACTTTATAATACACATTCGATATTCTTACACCCATCTTCATTAGAGGCAGGTCACCCAAATCTAACATTACTCGAAGCGTTGTCATCGGGGTTACCCGTTGTTGGTACTTACGATGGTTCACAAGAGTTATACGGTATGGTTAGAGTGAACAGAGATACCAATGAAGTTATTGAAGGTATTAAAACCATTTTGTCAGATTATCCGAAATATGTAGAACTTACAAAAAAAACTAGACAAAATTATGATTGGTCTGTGATTGTGAATCGCATGTATAAAATGTACAAGACAATTGGTATTATATCTAAACCATACACATCAGAAGATACAAAAAATTTATATATGAACGAATACGGAAGAAATGAAGAACATTCTGAACCAACTCAAGAGGTGGTAACACCAACAGTAGTTGAGGATTCTTTGAGATTTAATTACCACTTTGTGGACGGACCTTACTTCGAATTTTTAAGCGATGGTGATACCGATAAAGAATACACAGTGACTTTCTACGATGGTGAAAAAGAAGTTTACTCATCAAAAATGAAACCTAACACTTGGACTCGTTTAAATAGAAAATACTACACACCATGGAGAATTAAATTATCAAATGATAATGGTGATTTAGTATTTGACCAAACAATGTCTTTAAAAGGTAAACGAGTATATATCGCATTTGATTCAAGTTCTTTAGGAGATTCAATTGCGTGGATTCCTTATGTCGAGAACTTTAGAGTTAGACACGAATGTGAGGTGATTTGTTCTACATTTAAGAACGACTTATTCATGAGCGAATACCCCTACATTGAATTTACTCAACCAGGTTCAGTTGTGAAAGACCTACACGCAATGTATAAAGTTGGTTGGTTTAACAATTCATTCTTAGAACCTGAATCACCCAACACTATCCCATTACAAAAAACTATTTCTAACATCTTAGGTATTCCGTTTGAGGAGTTACAACCAAGAATTAGTTTTAGACCAACAGAACGACCAATAGAGGGTAAATACGTGACTATCGCTAATGAATCAACCGCGGGTCTTAAGTATTGGAATCACCCAACAGGATGGGTTGAATTGGTTAAGTATTTAAACGAACAAGGTTATCAAGTAATTAACGTATCTAAAAATGGTGATAATATACCAGGGTCAACTAAATTAACTGAAACCTCATTAGAAACCACAATGAATTACATTCACCATAGTGAGTTCTTTATTGGATTATCAAGTGGATTGTCTTGGTTAGCTTGGGGTATTGGAAAACATGTGGTAATGATTTCTAACTTTACAGAACCTGACCATGAATTTACTAATAATTGTACTAGAATTGTTAACCATTCGGTATGTAATGGATGTTGGAACAATCCGATGTTTAAATTTGATAAAGGAGATTGGAATTGGTGTCCTGAACACAAAGGAACTCCTCGTCAATTTGAATGTCATAAATCAATTACACCTGAAATGGTGATAAATCAAATCAAACACTTAATTAAATAAAATGAAAATTGAAGTTTCAATTGGGGAAATTGTTGACAAACTAACAATCCTCGATATCAAAATGTCTAATATTTTAGACCCCGAAAAATTAAAAAATATTGCAAAAGAATATGGTTATCTTAAAGACGTTGTTGAAGAAGACTTAGGTATTCCAACAACCTCTGAAGAATACGTTAAACTTCTCAATATCAACAAAGAACTTTGGGATATTGAAGATGATATTCGTGATAAAGAAAGAAATAAAGAGTTTGATGAGGTCTTTATTGAATTAGCAAGAGCTGTTTACGTGACTAACGACAAACGAGCTGAGGCTAAGAAAGACATTAATCTTAAATTTGGTTCTAACTTTGTTGAAGAAAAATCTTACGCTAAGTATTAATTTTATCATATAAAACGTTTTATATGATTTTTACCATATAAACCCCAAGATTACTCTTGGGGTTTTTTATTTTATAATCATTATCTACAAATAGTTCCACCATTCATTTCACAATCAACACAATCTCTGTATGTAGCTGCCGCGCTATTATTAGGACCATCAAGTGTACAATTTTCAATAGTATAACATTGATTATCTACCGAACTTAAAACAACATCACCTGGCATTACAGATGGATAAGGGAAACTAAAGATTGCGGTGATGAACGGATTTCCACAACAAGTTGCCAACCAATTTTCCATTTTACCTTGTCTACAAGTTTCACAATCAGATATACTAGTAGAAATTACATAATCAAATGCCGGACCTGATGTACTAGTGCCGATAGTCCAACAGAAACCACCTGCATCAACAACATCACCTGTCGCGTAAGTGTTTGTAGTATAGAGTATTCTCTCAACACCAGGATTACAACATAATGTTGCGAGATAATACTTGTTAGAAGACGCTGAAGATGCTGTTGGGGTATTCGTCGAAGTTAATGTCGGAGTTTGAGTTGGTGTAAGAGTTCTTGTTGCCGTTAATGTCGGAGTTTGAGTCGGAGTCAATGTTCTAGTCGCCGTTAATGTCGGAGTTTGAGTCGGAGTCAATGTTCTAGTTGCGGTTAATGTAGGAGTTTGAGTCGGAGTCAATGTTCTGGTCGCGGTTAATGTAGGTGTTTGTGTTGGTGTAAGAGTTCTTGTTGCGGTTACAGTTGGTGTTGGTGTAGGTGTTAATGTTCTAGTTGCGGTTAATGTAGGTGTTCGAGTTGGTGTAGGTGTTGGTGTTGCGGTAGAACCTGCGGTAGGTGTTGGTGTTGGTGTAAGAGTTCTAGTTGCAGTTAACGTTGGTGTAGGTGTTGGACAAAAACTATTTTCATCAAATTTAAGTATCAGGGGTTTAGATACGTTGTTAACTTTAGTTATGTTAACACACAATACATCGTTTAATTTATTTATTATTCCCATCTTAAACTAATTCAATATAATCGTATGATGGGTTAAAGTAAATTTCAGTCGCGGTAATTGCGTAACCTACTATTCTTACAATATTACCCGTACCTGTTGGTTGAGTTTGTGTTAGACCACCACTAACAGTACTTAAATATATTACGTTACCAGGTGTAAATGACCAACCAGTATTTAAATAATAACCTCTAATTAACATACCTCTGTCAAAACCAGCACCTGTGGTTGCAATACCTAATAATCTTGTTGATGCAACACCTGTACCTGCGTTTGTTAAAGCCCATGTTGTACCGTTAAAGTAGTAAACACTACCTGCGGTCGGAGCACCTGTTCCTCCAATAGCTAAAGCCTCACCGTACCAGTCCCCGTTGTTTACTAATCGACCTGTTGGGTCTGTGTTGAATATGTATTTACCGTTAGTTCTCGTAATTTCTAATGTGTTACTAACAGTTACGTTACCCGTAACGGCTAATGTTGTGCCGTCAAATGTTAAGTTAGGTTCACTGTCAGCAGAGTTTGATGTTCCGTTAGCGGTTAACAGATTATTTGCGGTTGTTGGTGATATCGTGTTAAAACCTGTTCCTGATGAACCTGAGCTACCGCTTGAGCCTGATGAACCTGAAGTCCCACTTGTTCCGGAAGAACCATTTCCACCGTTAACACCTGATGAACCTGAGCTACCGCTTGAGCCTGATGAACCTGAAGTCCCACTTGTTCCTGACGAGCCAGACGTTCCTGACGCACCACTGACACCTGATGTTCCGGAAGAACCATTTCCACCGTTAACACCTGATGAACCTGATGAACCTGAACTACCACTAGAACCTGAAGTCCCACTTGAGCCAGATGTTCCTGATGAGCCATTCGCACCATTAACACCTGAAGAACCTGAAGTCCCACTTGAACCTGAAGTCCCACTTATTCCCGAAGAACCTGAACTACCACTTGAGCCAGATGTTCCACTCGTACCTGAAGAACCGTTCGCTCCGTTAACGCCTGATGACCCAGATGTACCAGAACTACCTGATGAACCTGAACTACCACTTGAGCCTGATGTCCCACTTGTACCTGATGTTCCACTTTTACCTGAGCTTCCAGACGAACCACTTGTGCCTGAAGAACCTGAACTACCTGATGAACCTGAAGACCCTGATGTTCCGCTTGTACCCGAAGAACCGTTCGCCCCATTAACACCTGAAGAACCTGAACTACCTGATGAACCTGATGTTCCGCTTGTACCCGAAGAACCGTTCGCTCCATTAACACCTGAAGACCCTGATGTTCCACTTGTACCAGAAGAACCATTCGCTCCGTTAACACCTGAAGAACCTGATGAACCTGAAGACCCTGATGTTCCGCTTGTACCCGAAGAACCATTCGCTCCGTTAACACCTGATGAACCACTTGTACCTGACGAACCGTTCGCTCCGTTAACACCTGATGAACCTGAACTACCGCTTGAACCTGATGTCCCACTTGTTCCTGAACTTCCTGAAGAACCTGAACTACCACTAGAACCCGATGTTCCTGATGTACCACTAGTCCCTGACTTACCCGTACCCATCCAAGAGAGACATATGTCATTTGTATTTGTTAAGTTTTGAACACTTCCTGAATTAACCATTACATTAACGGTATATACGTTACCCGCTAATGAAATTGAATTGACTTGATATAACCCAGCATAACCTGTTTCAAGTTCGGTCATTGTTAACCAAACACTACCAGCTCCATTAGAGTTAATATAGTTAATCATTGACCCCCACCAATTTGATGTGTCTAAAGCACCACCTCCAGGTGAAAGGGCAATTTTGTTAATATAGAATGTTGCAATACTGGCTATTGCAGCAGTATTTGATGTTGCGAAATTTGAACTTGGTGACGATGAACCACCGGCCTGCCATTCCCAAGTAATACACGATGAACCTCCATCAATACCTGACGAACCACTTGAACCTGAAGTTCCACTAGTTCCTGAACTACCTGACGTACCATTAACACCTGATGTTCCTGATGAACCACCGGTTCCTGAAGTACCGCTTTTACCTGATGACCCACTTGAACCTGAAGTTCCGCTAGACCCTGAACTACCGCTTGTTCCTGAAGAACCGTTCGCTCCGTTAATACCTGATGAACCTGAAGTTCCACTTGAACCTGATGAACCACTAGAACCACTAGAACCTGATGTTCCTGAAGAGCCTGAAGTACCACTTGTACCTGATGAACCACTAGAACCTGAACTACCACTTGTACCTGATGAACCACTAGAACCTGAACTACCACTTGTACCTGAACTTCCTGAAGTCCCGTTAACACCTGATGTACCCGAAGAACCACTCGTACCATTTATACCTGATGTTCCTGAAGAACCACTTGTACCATTAACACCTGATGTTCCTGAAGAACCGCTTGTACCTGAAGTTCCGCTAGTTCCTGAAGTTCCGCTTTTACCTGATGAACCACTAGTTCCCGAAGAACCCGAAGTTCCACTAGAACCTGAACTACCACTAGTACCCGATGAACCACTTGACCCCGAAGTTCCGCTAGCACCATTTATACCGCTCGTTCCTGAACTACCTGAAGTTCCACTTGAACCTGAAGTTCCTGAAGAACCTGAACTACCACTTGTACCTGAAGAACCTGAACTACCACTTGTACCTGAAGAACCTGAACTACCACTTGTACCTGAAGAACCTGAACTACCACTTGTGCCTGAAGAACCTGACGTTCCACTTGTGCCTGAAGAACCTGACGTTCCACTTGTGCCTGAAGAACCTGAACTTCCTGATGAACCTGATGTTCCTGAAGAACCGGAACTACCACTTGTCCCTGAAGAACCGCTAGTTCCATTAATACCTGATGTTCCTGATGAACCTGACGTACCGCTATTACCTGATGTTCCTGATGAACCTGACGTACCGCTATTACCTGATGTTCCTGATGAACCACTAGTACCATTTACACCTGAGGTTCCACTTGAACCAGATGTTCCTGAAGAACCACTTGTTCCCGATGAACCACTAGTTCCTGAAGTCCCTGATGAACCACTAGTTCCTGAAGTCCCTGATGTTCCGCTTGTACCTGAAGTACCACTTTTACCTGATGAACCACTTGTTCCTGAACTTCCTGAAGAACCACTAGTTCCTGACGAACCTGAACTACCACTTGTCCCTGATGAGCCTGATGTTCCACTTGTTCCCGATGAACCTGAACTACCATTAGTACCTGATGTTCCAGCAGTACCTGAAGTACCGTTAGTACCCTCAAGAACCCAATCGGTTCCTGTACTTTGTATAGAAATATTTTGTAACGGTACTAATACTTTAGTTGATGATAAGTCAATTGTTTGACCCACAACCGAAGGATTTACGGTTACGTTGGCTGTACCACTATTTTTAATTACATATAATTGTCCCGTACAACCTGTTGCGTTTGGTAATGTAATTGTAATGGGGGATGATGAGGTTGCATCAATTAAGTAATCTTCTAGTGTTATAGTGTAGTTACTATTAACAATTTTATAAGGGTTTACAAAACCACCTTGGTTTATAATACCGTTTCTTGCTATAAGTTCATTCGACATAGTTAGTTTCTTTTTTCAATGGCACGAGAAAATATTTCTTCGTTATACAATAAATATCCTGTTTAGATTAATTGGCGGAATTATATAAAAAAAAACTACCACTTTTTAGGGTGGTAGTTTTTAATATTATTGGAAAGTGTTTTAGAATACAATTCTAGTACCTATGTGAGCTTTCCAAGTTCCTGATGCTACACTACATTCAACTACCAATTGACCCCCCGCAACTCTTACGTTGAATCTGAATGGTGCTGTTGAACCATTTAAATCAGGTGTTGAGTATTCGGTGTAAGTTGCGTTAGCCGCATCCCACACTGCCAATATCTGACCTGACCTCATAGCTCCTGCGTTCTCTTCAATATAATAATCAAATACAGCACTACTTCCTGAAGTACTATCAAATGAACAGATAGTTCTAACACCCGGAGCAATTGCGTCATCGAAACAAGAACGTAATAACTGAGAACCTAAACCTTGTTTAAAGTCAGCATCAACAATTTCGAACTTATCACCATCAAATAATAAATCTGATTGTGCGATTGCGTTATTTGTAGATGTACCTGAAGCGGTTAAGATTCTATAGTTATCAGGTGTTGCGATTGTATTAAATCCTGTACCTGAAGTACCTGATGAACCACTTGTACCTGATGAACCACTTGTTCCTGATGAACCACTCGTTCCACTAGACCCACTTGTTCCTGAAGTACCTGATGAACCACTAGTTCCTGATGTTCCTGATGAACCTGATGTTCCTGAAGAACCTGACGTTCCACTAGACCCACTTGTTCCTGAAGAACCAGAAGTACCTGAAGTACCACTCGAACCTGATGTTCCTGATGTACCTGATGAACCACTTGTTCCTGATGAACCTGAAGTACCACTAGAACCTGATGTTCCTGAAGTTCCTGATGAACCAGATGTTCCTGAAGTTCCTGATGAACCAGATGTTCCTGAAGTTCCTGATGAACCAGATGTTCCACTTGAACCTGAAGTACCTGATGTTCCTGACGAACCTGAAGTACCACTAGAACCACTTGTTCCTGACGAACCTGAAGTACCGCTAGTTCCTGACGAACCTGAAGTACCGCTAGTTCCTGACGAACCTGAAGTACCGCTAGTTCCTGACGAACCTGAAGTACCACTAGTTCCTGATGAACCTGATGTTCCACTTGAACCTGAAGTACCTGAAGAACCACTCGTTCCAGATGAACCAGATGTTCCACTTGTACCAGACGTTCCTGACGAACCTGAAGTTCCTGATGTTCCTGATGAGCCTGAAGTACCACTTGAGCCTGAAGTACCTGATGAACCACTTGTTCCTGATGTACCTGAAGAACCTGAAGTACCACTTGAGCCTGAAGTTCCTGAAGAACCTGAAGTTCCACTTGTTCCTGCAGTTCCGCTTGAGCCACTTGTACCTGAAGTTCCTGATGAACCTGACGTACCTGACGAACCACTTGTACCTGACGAACCACTTGTACCTGAAGTTCCGCTAGAACCTGATGTTCCTGAAGAACCACTCGTTCCGCTTGAACCTGAAGTCCCGCTTGAACCTGAAGTCCCGCTAGTTCCTGAAGAACCTGATGTTCCTGATGTTCCTGATGAACCTGACGTACCTGACGAACCAGACGTACCTGACGAACCACTTGTACCTGAAGTTCCGCTAGAACCTGATGTTCCTGACGAACCTGATGTTCCTGAAGAACCTGAAGTACCACTTGTTCCCGCAGTTCCACTTGAACCACTTGTTCCTGATGTACCAGATGAACCACTTGTTCCAGATGAACCTGAAGTTCCTGACGAACCACTTGTTCCTGATGTTCCGCTAGAACCTGATGTACCTGATGTTCCTGAAGAACCTGAAGTACCGCTAGTTCCTGACGAACCTGAAGTACCACTAGTTCCTGATGAACCACTTGTTCCTGAGCTACCTGAAGTTCCTGAAGAACCGCTTGTGCCCGAAGAACCTGAAGTTCCCGATGTACCTGATGTACCACT
>JACCEC010595322.1_pt1 | contig 96207 bp, 96 predicted proteins | sample 7450121 | NCBI WGS metagenome assembly JACCEC01 (sample SAMN15323455, study PRJNA562643) | freshwater metagenome | isolation source: river surface water | place: USA:Blue River Watershed | collected 2017-08-18
AACTTCTGCTTTTGCTCGCACTACAGAAGGCACATTCGAAGCTCCTACAAACACAAAGTTTGTTGGAACATTGAACAACGCAATGAAGATCTATGTTAACACATACGCAACTGACACTACTGACGTATTGATCGGTTACAAGGGTGCAAGCGAGAGTGATGCAGCAGCGTTCTACTGCCCATACATTCCTCTAATGAGCTCTGGTGTTGTGTTAGATCCATCAACATTTGAACCAGTCGTATCATTCATGACACGTTATGGTTATGTTGAATTGACAAACACTGCATCTTCTCTAGGTAACGCAGCTGACTACCTAGGTAAAGTTGCAATCCAGAACGTTTCTTTCAAGTAATCCGTTACTTAAAGTTACACAGATTAAAGGGCTCTTCGGAGCCCTTTTTCTTTTGAGCATAAATAGTATGTCATGCTCAAAATGAGTTTATGCAGAATCCCTCTGCGTATGACCTAAAACGTCACTTTAAAGGAGAAATCAAATGGGACGTCCATTAAACAAGAAATATTTTGCTAACACAAACTACCAAGACTTTGGTACAGCAGGTGTTGGCGGTGAGTCAGTTGCTAGCGTAACTGTTGTTGCAGGCGACAGCGCAGGATACGATGCTGCTGATACTGTTGCATTTAGCGCACCTCAAATTACAGGCGGTGCAACAGCTACTGGTACTTTGGTTTTAACAGACGGTGCAGTAACTGGTGTTACAGTAACAAGCGCAGGTAGCGGCTACACTAGTGCTCCTACACTAACAATTACAACAGCTACTGGTACCCAAACCACATTGACATTAACTGCCGTATTAACATCCGGTGCAGCAGCACGTCAGAACGGTATTAAGTGCGAAGCACAAGTTGGTGCTGGCTCAGAAGTTACTACCGGTGACATTATCAAGCAAGCAGGGTCTAAGCGTTATAAAGTTCAAACTAGCGACGGTATTGCAATTTGCAAACTAGTTACAACTGCTGATCTAGGTGCTAACGAAATGAGCATTACTGCAACAGACAGCGATGGTGGTACTTATTTTGTCCGTAAGCTAACAGCACGTAAAGTTATTTTAGTTGCAGGAACTGGTACACAGTTTGCAACTGGTGCTAGTGCAAAGTGGACATTTGGTTCGGCAGTTGCTAACACAACTGTAGCTATTCAGAATCAATAATTAATATAGGGGACTTCGGTCCCCTACTAAGGATAACGCATGTCTAAGATATTACGAGTAAGTGAAAATAATTATAGACTCCAGGTTCAACCAGGTGGAATTATCACCTTTGATACTGGTGCAAGCCCAGGAAAAGTTGTTATAACAGGTGACTTAGAAGTTCAGGGCGATACCACTTACATTAACGTGTCTGATATGCAAGTAGAAGATAACATTATTCTTCTAAACAAAGGTCAAACAGGCAACGGTATTAGTGCATCTTTAGGCTACCAATCTGGTATTCAAATTAGAAGAGGCGACTTATCTGATGCAAAAATGGTGTTTGACGAAACTGTAGAACATTACACACAATTAACAGACACTAACGATCCTGGAACATTTTCATTCCAGTTTGCTGATGGTTCTTTAGCAGCTATTCAAGTTTCGGGTATTGCAACAGGTACAGGAACAAACTTGAACTTTGACATGCAAGGAGAACCTGTAGTTGCTAAAATTGTAAACGCAGATGCTTCGAGTTACTCTTTACGTGTAACAGCAGGTGACGGAAACGTTATTCCTAATAAGCAATTCATTTACGATTACATTTCATCGAGTATATTAATTTCTGGACAAGCAGACGTTGATAGGATTTATAAAGGCCACGGTCTTCCTGTAACTATTGACACAGAAATTTTAGCAACTACTTCGAGTTTATTATTTTATGTTGGCGGCACTTCCGCTTCTAATCAGCGTGCAGTTATTACATCAAGCGGTGTAAGTATTGACAACATTAATATTTTTAACAACACAATTACTAACACTGGCGTTAGTAACTTGGTGATTACCGCAGCTTCGTCAAACGAAGTCGAGGTTAATTCTGTTTTAAATTTAACAGACCAAACAGCACCTGTAGCAGTTACACCAAACAAAACAAAAATATATTCACAAGCAACAGCTGGTCCAGGAAAGACAGGTTTGTTCTTTAAGAACTCAACAACATCTGACGAGTTAGTTGCAAAGAATAGAGCGTTACTATTCAGTATGTTATTTTAAGGATCAAACATGGCAATTTACAATACACAAATTACAGCAACACTTGAAGCTAGTGCAGATACACTTGCTTCGGGCTCGGGCAATCGTGCAATAACAACTGTCATTGTTTGTAATACTGGCGCAGTCGATTTAACTTTATCTCTTTATGCAGTATCAGGCGGTGGTGCAGCAGGAGTCGGAAACATGATTGTAAAACAACTTACAGTGCCAGCAGGCGACACAGTAAGTTTTGATCAAGAAAAAATGGTGTTAAGTACTAGCGACGAATTAAAAGCAGTTTGCTCTGCATCTGGGTTGACAGCAACTGTAAGCACATTGGCGGTATAAGAATGAGATTTTTAAAAACCCTTACTCTTAATCGTAGAGCAATTTATGATAGTAGAGTTGTTTTAAACACTGATAATACCTTTACTATTGCAGATAGTAATGCTATGGTTCTACCTAAGAGCAGCGGTTCTTTGTCAGCAGTCCAAACAGACGGAATGATTAGATATAATACTGTTACTGACGAAGTCGAAGTATACTCTGGCACAACGGCCACTTGGAGAACTTTAAGATACAAAGAATCTACAAAGATTGTCCAGCAAAACTTAGGTGCAATCGACGGGTATAGTTATTTTTACGGACCGTTGAATGCATCATACGATCCTACAAAGGTATCTAGTGAGAACGATAACTTCAACGGTCAAAACATTATTGTTTTAATCGAAAACGTATTTCAAATTTGGAATACAAACTATGTTATAACACAGAACCCAACTGCCGGTGTATCAACAGATGCAGATGCAAATAATGGCTCAACAACATTATCATTTGCATCGACTGCAACAATCCCAACAGGCTCTGTAGTTACAGGAAGTCCGTACTTACAAGTAGGAACAACTGCTACTGTAACTGATGGTACCACAGTAACATTGAGTTTGCCGGTATCTGGCGGAAACATTACCGCAGGAACACCGATTACATTTACTGCACCTGCTGGCTATTACGTAAACCTAACATCAGATCCAAACTACGCAAGTTTAGTAGGAAAGGTTATTACAGTTCTTCACGGCTTTGACCGATAATTAGGAAATCTTCATGGGCGTTGAAATAGGCAGAATAAGCGGCCCGTTACTTGCAAATAATTTGCTACGTCAGGGCACTGACTTAGCATTTGAAACTGATTTACTTTACTTAGATGTCAATTCGGGTAAGGTAGGTATTAAGACCAGCACGCCTTCCAAAGAACTAGAAGTCGACGGTAAAACAACTTCGACTAATGCAATTGTTGATACAAAAGCTAATATTGCAGATTTAGTTTTTATATCAAACAAGATTCAAAATTTAACAGGCTCGATAACTGTTATCCCGGATCAACTTACTGATCCGACAATTTCTACAAAGCGTGTACAAACATCAAAGTTAGACTTTTTTAACAAGTCTATTTCTACATTAGTTGCCAACGATAACATTGAGTTATCGCCAAACGGTACTGGGACTACAGTTTTTAACACAAATAAAGTTAAAGTTAACGGCGACCTTCACGCTACGGGTAATGTTACATTCGACGGCAACATTATTATTGGTAGTGATGACACTGATTACATTGACTTTAATGCAGATTTTGCTAGTGATATCATTCCCAACGCTGACGCTGCATTTGACCTAGGCTCAACAGATAAACGTTGGAACACTTTATATTCTACTACAGTAAATTCAAGTTCTATTACAGTTCCTGCTATTACTGTTAACGATATAGATGTTTTATTTAGACCACAAAAAGTCTATTACGTTAGCTCTAACGGTGCTGATACTAACTATGGCAACCACTTACATTCAACATTTGCGACAATCAAGCACGCACTCTCTGTAGCGCAATCTGGAGACACAGTTTATATTTTTCCAGGTACATATCAAGAAGAATTTCCACTAACAGTCCCCCAAGGAGTTACAGTAACTGGCGACGGAATTAGAGCCGTTACAATTTCCCCAACTGTTCTTACACAAGAAAATAATGCATTTTTACTCAATGGCGAATCTACAGTTGAGAACTTAACTGTAAGAAATTTTTATTACAATTCGACAAACGATACAGGATATGCATTTGCATTTGCTAGTGGTTTTACTGTGTCGACTAGAAGTCCGTACATTAGAAACGTTACTGTAATTACTGACGATGCCCTGCTACCTGCCGGTCGAGGAGCCCTTGTTGACGGTAGTATTGCAACAGCTTTGAGTAGGGAAGCATCTATGTTATTCCATGCAGTTACTTTCTTGCTAAAGAACGCAGACGGCATAACTGCTACTAACGGTGCTAGAGTTGAATGGTTAAACTCGTTCACTTACTACTGCTATCGTGGTATACATTTAACAGAAGGCACGCTAGGATTTGCTAGTCTTGGTGTTAAATTTGGTGCAGAAATGCGCAGTATTAACAGTGCTAACGTTTACGGAACGTACGGTGCTATTGCCGACGGCGCACATACTTTAGGTTATTTAATTGGACATAATTTCGGCTACATTGGCTCGGGTACAAATACCGATAACGATGACAGGTTATCCAATCAGGCTAACGAGGTTATTGAGTTAAACAACGGTACTATCTACTTTGATAGTATGGACCACAAAGGCAATTATCGAGTTGGTGATGTCTTCTTTGTTGAACAATCAACTGGTAATGTTTTCTTTAATGCACAGTCGATTAACTTTAGTGCAACCGGCAGCATTACTTTATCGGGGCCCGAACAACTTACAATTGTTGATGCAACTAAGATACAAACCGGCAACATTAAAATTCATGACAACACTATTGAGTCTATTGTCGGTGATGTTAATGTTTTTGCAGCATCTGGCAGCACATACTTAAACACAACAGTAAACGTTACCGGAAATACAGTAGTATCGGGTGATACAATCATCCAAGGAAATGTATTCTTAGGAGATACACAATTTGATATTGTAACTATGTTGCCACAGCTAACACAAGATATTAAACCAGGTGCAAATAACACATACAATTTAGGTGTTAAAAGTCCTGCGCCATATATATGGAACACATTGTTTAATACTGCATTAGATGTTGACGGCATTATTAGTGTAACTAATAACACAATCTCAACTCAGTTAAACAATAATAACTTGCTGTTTAGTGCTAACGGTACCGGTTCTGTTATATTCTCTTCAAATGTTGAAGTTAGCAATAATGTAGAAATTGAAGGCGGTAACTTTACAGTTAACGGTACTTCTAATTTTAAAAATACTGAATTTGTAGGCAATATACTACTAACTGGTGACATCGATCAAACCGGTAACACTGATATCATTGGATTGTTTTCGAACAATAACATTATTATTAGCGGCACCGGTTCTTATTTCTCTGTTCCTGATATAACTATACAAGACAACGCAATTACAACAACTGCAATTGATTCTGATATAGAGCTGTATGGCAACGGAACAGGCGGTGTTGTATTAGATAATAGATTAAAAATTGTTGATAGCACTATTAGCAATGTGTGGTCTGGTGCAACAACAGATTTACAAAAAAGTATTGTATTAAAGCCAACTGGTACAGGCAGTGCAGTAGTTTATTCAAACACATATTTGCAAGTCCCAATCGGGAATAACACCAATCGTGTGATGTCTGCGGTTGGGGAAATTCGACAAAACAGCACAACTGGTTTGTACGAAGGATATCAGACTTACACCAACGAAGTTTTTAGAAACGTTTATAGTTCTGACAGAAAAACATATATTACGCCCGAACTAACAGACGGTGCTAACGACAATACCTTGCGATTCTATGTTAACAATACAGTCAAGGCAACTATCGATTCTACAAAACTTTTTGATAGTGTTATGCGAGTTGGTGATTTTGATATTTCTACAAACACAATTCATAACAGAATTATAAACGCAGACACAGAAATACAGCCAACTGGAACTGGTTACATTAATGCAAATAATTTGTTATTAAAAGATAACACTATTACAAACAACACAAATTCTGCACTAGTCCTCCAAAGCACTGGTGGCGGCTGGTTTAAATTTGGCGGAACTGGGGCAGTTGTATTACCATATGGTGACAACAGCCAGCGCAGGTTAACACCGGAGTTAGGTGAAACTCGATACAACACAGAAATTGGCTACATGGAAGTATACAACGGAACTACATGGATTCCGTCAGTCGGTACTTCGGGTGCTGCACCCCTAGCAGAAGTCCTTGAAATAATGGACGAATGGGCCCTCATACTAGGGTAAAAACCAAAATACGATAAATAGATATACTGCGGAACTTGACCGAAGTTCCCGATATTAAACTGTGGTAAACCAGCAAAGAGCCCATATGGGATGCGAGAGTTTGGTCGCGCTTACTTTCAAAATTGGTTAACCGTGCAACACGGGGTATAAGGAGAGCTAATGGCTGTTGGTCGAATTACGGGCCCGCTCTTAAAGGCAAACCTCTTACGACAAGGGGTAAATTTAGCCTTCGAGACGGACTTACTCTATTTGGACGTTGTTAACGGCCGTATTGGTGTTAAAACAGCGGCTCCTTCTACTGAATTACACATCAACGGCACTGCCCGTACAACAAATCTAGAAGTTACTACACAAGCAGATATTGCTAGCTTTACAGTTAGCGGTAGTACAATCTCTAGTACAAATTCTACAATCAGTTTAGAGCCTAGTGGCACTAACGGAGTTTTATATCAAGGTAAGTTAATTGTAAACAATAATTTACAAATTACCGAAGATACAATTTCTACAACAACCGCCGATGATAATCTAAGCATTAACACTAGCGGAACTGGTCAAGTTATTGTAAACAGTAACATGTTAGTCAATGGAGACTTACATGCAACTGGAACTATTACAGCAGATGGCAACATCCAAATCGGTGACGCTAACACTGACAATATTGTTTTTAATGCTGATATTAACAGCAATATTATTCCTGACTCTACTAACACTTACGACCTAGGTAGTGATCCTACAACTGGCGGAAAATCGTGGAAAACGGCCTACATTCAGGATATTATTGCATCTACTGTTAACACGGGTAGTTTGTTTGTTAATAATATAGAGCTAGCATTGCCACAAGGTAACATATATTATGTTGCAACTAACGGCGATGACGCACACGCCGGTGTACACGAAAACGATCCGTTTGCAACTGTAAAGCACGCACTCAGCGTTGCAACTGCTGGTTCGACTGTTTACATTTATCCAGGCGTTTATCAAGAAGAGTTTCCACTAACAGTTCCGCAAGGCGTAACTGTCCGTGGCGCAGGTATTCGTGCAGTAACAATTAAACCAACTACAGAAACTAGGTACAATGATGCGTTCCTACTAACTGGCGAAACTACAGTTGAAGACCTTGCAATTACTGACTTCTTTAGTGGCGGAAATTTCTTTAGCGTAACAAGTGCAAGTGCCGGCACAACAGTAATTAATGTTGGCCTAGCACCTTTTGCTCACACATATGTAAGCGGTGGTACTATTACTATTAGCGGCACTGATTATTCGATTACAAACGCCACATATGACCACACAACTGGCGTTGTAACTCTAACACATGCTGGTCCAGATGCAACTGGATTAACGGTATTTTTATCTGGATTAACATTTAGTTGCAACGGAGGGACACGAGTATTTCCTGATAACGGATATGCATTCCGATTTGCTACCGATTTTACTGTAACAACACGCAGTCCATACATTAGAAATATTACTGTTATTACACGCGGTAGTGTCACTAGCCCAACTGATCCGTATGGCTTTGATGCAGGTGATGCAGGTAAAGGTGCATATATCGACGGTGCTTATGCTGATATTGCATCTCGCGAAGCATCGATGTTATTCCACTCTGCAACATTTATTACACCTAATGTTGCAACTATTAGTGCAACCAACGGTGCTAGGATTGAGTGGTTAAACAGTTTTACTTACTTCGCCGATAAAGGGCTATATCTATATTCTAGCAACGACGGATTTGCTGGTAACGGCCTAACACGATTAAGAATTGACAACCAGACTGGAACATGGGCCGTAGGCAATACGTTGTCATACTACGATACTGACGGTACAACAGTATTAGCTACGGGTACAATTGAAAGTGTTGACGGCGATTATGTTAACCTAACTGGAAAATGCAACGGTTTTGAAACTATTACTGATCGTGTTGGCAAGACTGCAACAGTAAACGGCGATGCGAAGTTATCTACTAGCCAATATAAATTTGGTGTGTCGAGTCTTGCATTAGACGGAACTGGAGATTATATTACATATCCAAGTAGTACTGATTTTGAATTCGGTACTGCTGACTTTGCAATCGAAACCTTTGTATATCCTACAACAACCGGCACGTATCGAACAATTTTTGATCTAAGATCGTCAGCTGGCGATACAGGCGGAATTATTCTTGGAATAAGCGATGTTAACAATCTCTATTTCTTCTATAACGGAAACTATAGAATAGGACCAGTTGGCACCGTTTCGACTAACACCTGGTCTCACATTGCATTAACTAGAACTAGTGGAACAACTAAAGCATTCATTAATGGAGTTCAGGTAGGATTAGACTATGCAGACACAAACAATTATGCTGCTAGGAATGTTAGAATAGGTGCTGATCCAAACGGAAACTATGCGTTTGCAGGATTTATCGACGATGTTAGAATTAGTAAAGGTGTTTCGAGGTACTCTACATCTTTTACACCTGCAACATCTCCATTAACTGGTGACTTGTCAACTGTATTGTTATTACACTTTAACGGTCTTAACAATTCAACTACAATTTTAGATGACGGTATCACTTACCAGGATTTAAGAACTAGTGCAGGCGGCACAGCAAGTATTATTAACTTTGCTGATTACTCTGACTTTGGTGCCGAAATGCGTGCCATTGGTTCTGCTTGTATCTACGGTAACTACGGAGCTTACGGAGACGGTACAGGCGTAATTGCATACCTAGTTAGTCAAAACTTAGCATATGTAGGCAGTGGCAAACTATCAAATAATGATCCTAACGATCGAATTGCAGCTAACGAAATAACTGAGCTAAATGGTGCTCATATCTACAGAACTAGCGTAGACAATGAAGGTAACTTTAGTGTAGGTGATTTCTTTTCAGTTAACCAAAGAACCGGCGACGTAATTTTCAACAGTCAGAATTTAAGCATTACAACACCTGCTGGTGTAACATTTACTGACGGCGTTAACACAACAACAATTACACCGACTGAAATTACTACCGGAAATATCTCCATACACGATAATAATATCGATAGTTTGGTAGGTGATGTAAATGTAACCGCAGCAAGTGGAACAATTAATTTACAAAACAATACATACATCAGCGGAACATTAAATGTAACCGGTGACGTTAACATCGGCGGTAACATTCAAATTGGTGACCAATCTTCTGACACAGTTACCTTTGTTGCTAAGATTAACAGTGACTTAATCCCATCAACAACTGCATCATATAACCTAGGTACAGATCTTTTAAGATGGAACACTGTATTTGTTAGTAGAGCAGAAATTGATAACTTAGTTATCGATGCTAATACAATTCAAACAACTGCTAACAATGACGACTTAACACTTATTGCTCACGGCACTGGTAAAGTTTACATCCCTCAAAACGATGTCCTAGTTAGCAATAACTTAACTGTTACACAGAACTTTACTGTATCAACTGGAACAACTTACTTAAAAGATGCCGAAGTTATCGGAACTATTACGCAGACTGGTAATATAAATCAAACTGGTAACTTTATTACAAGTGGTAACACAGATGTTACTGGCAACATTACCGGATCTGGATATTTACAACTTCCTCAAATTACAATAACCGGCAATCAAATTTACACAACTACTACTAATACCGATTTGGTATTAAATGCCAATGGCACTGGAAATGTTGTTACAGAAAGTATCATGTTTGCCGACAATACTATTAACAGTGTAAACGCAAACTCAAGTATATTCTTAACTCCACAAGGTACAGGCGGTGTAATTGTTAACAGTAATCAAAGTTTACAAGTCGCAGTCGGTGATACTGCAACACGTCCGGGCGTTGGTTTTGCTGCTAATGGACAAATTCGCTATAACACTGATTTGTTGCGATACGAAGCATACAACAACGGATATTGGGTAAGACTAGGCGGTCTAGAAGATGTTGACGGTAATACAAAAATTATTGCCGAAGCAACTCCTGGCGCTAACGATAACACATTGTATTTTTATGCAGATGGAAACTTAACAGCAACTATCGACAGCAATAGACTGTATGCCCAAAGATTCCAAACTACTAATATCGATATATACAGTAATACAATTACACCTATTACTGCCAACAGTGATATTAACTTAACTACATCGGGAACCGGTGGAGTTAGATTAGGTAACTTAAAAATCTTTAACAACACTATTACTAACGTTGTTAATAATGCAGTTACTGAATTTTTAGAATCAGGTACCGGATATGTAAGAGTTGCTGGCCATAACGGTATCGTTATTCCGTCTGGAGACACACAAACTCAGCGTCCATTAGTTCCGGAAACTGGAATGATGAGATTTAACACTGACTTGCAGTTAGTCGAAGTATACAACGGAGTAACTTGGTCGAGTGTGGCGGGTGCTAGCGGCGGTGTTACAACATCAGAAGCAACGGATTTAGGTATAACAGCTTCATTAATATTTGGATAAAAGAATATGGCAACATTTTTTAGAACAGCAGTTGTTACAAACATTGGTACAACACCAGTTGATGTACTGTCGCCAGCAGCAGCAAATAGATTTACTATAATCGGTTTAAACTTGGCAAACACAACTGACGATATTGTTACTGTAGATATTACAGTTACTAACGCTAGCGCAGTTACTGGTTACTACATTAAAGGATTGATTATCGATCCTTACACTAGTGCAAAGGTAGTTACAAACGGTGAAAAAATTATTTTATCTGAGAGTACTGTTCTAACTATTGTAGCGGACACTGATAATAGCATCGATGCAATTGCAAGCTATGCTGAAATTGTTTAAGGAGAACTACTATGGCTGATAGTTATCAATTTGGAAGAAGTAAAGACGAGCTACTAGGAGATACTCCTAACTATTTTTATGCGTTGCGCAGAACAGACGACGGTGAATTATATTTTGCAAGAGTAAACAATCTAAGCAGAACAGATTCTATTCAAATTAACAATGACGGTACTGCTGATGCAAATCTCCCCGACTTTGAAACCGGAGTTGATTTCCTCGAAGGCAGGGATGCTACTCACGAATTAGTCTACGAAAATTTAAACTACGAACAGATGAGATGGGATGATAGAAGTCTTTATTACTATATAGACGAAGACGGCCAATTAGTTGTAAGAGTTAATCAAAAATATAGCTACCCAAGTGGTGTATAAATATTAAAAAGAGACGGATATGGCAGAATTTAAAATTAATAGAATTAGATTTACCTGGAAAGGTACATGGGTTAGTGGAACAAGTTACGTTAAAGACGAAATTGTACAATATCAAGGTAAGTCTTATGTGTGTTTAGTCGGACACGTTGCGTCTGCAGACTTTAATACAGACTTAAATCATCAAGATACAAATACACTTCCAGTCACTGCTGATCCGTATTGGGAATTATGGTTTGACGGGTATAAGTGGAGGAACAATTGGTTGCCTAACACACTATACAACTTAGGCGACTATGTAAAATACGGTTCTATTGTTTACATCTGCAACACTGCTCATACATCTTCTGCTAATTTAGCAACTGGATTAGAACCGGATCTAGCTAAATGGACAAGATATGCTGTTGCAGAAGACTGGACAAAAGCATGGAATATCAATACACGCTACGTACTAAATGATTTAGTTCGCTACGGCGCAACTATTTATAGATGTAATACTGGTCACACTAGTGCTTCGACTCTTACGCTTGGCCTTGAAAATGACCTAAGTAAATGGGACGTTGTAACATATGCTAACGATTGGAAAACCGATTGGGCAACTAGTACAAGATACAAATTAGGTGACGTTGTGAGGTACGGCGGCATTGTTTACAAATGTACACAGGGTCACACAAGTGCTGCTACTGTTACTATCGGTATTGACCCCGACTTATCAAAATGGACCGTTGTCCATAACGGACTTAATTTTACCTTTGCATGGTCCCCATTGACTCGATACAAATTAAACGATATTGTAAAATATGGACCGGACTTATACATTTGCACCACTTCGCATACTTCTGACGCATTGTTTAATCTAGCTAATTGGTCCGTATGGTTACCTGGTCTAGAATTTGCAGACGATTGGGACGCAGCAATCTATTACGTTAAGGGCGAAATCGTTACTTACGGCGGTTATCAATATGTAAGTAACACAACTAATAACTTTAATAACATTCCATCAACTGACTTAGTCAACTGGACTGTTCTAGTAAAGAACTACAACATTAGAGACGAATGGTCTGACGCAGAATACTATAGAACAGGCGACTTAGTTAGAAGAGACGGTTATCTTTATGTTGCTATTGCTGATAGCATCAACCAAGAAACAACAGAAACTGCATTCTGGGATTTAGTTAATCCAGGTATGCATTGGAGAGGTGCATGGGATACTGGTAACCTGTATGTTATCGGCGACGTAGTAACTTTCTACTCAACTTCTTATATTTGCTTACAAAAGCATTTAGCAACAATTAATCCTCTCAATGACCAAGTAAACTGGACCATTTATGTTCGCGGTGATCAGTTTGAAACTATTCACTACCAAGGCGATATCCAATCTTATAACAACGATCAGTGGGAAGCGGTGTCAATTGGCACACAGGGTAACTTGCTCCGTGTTTCTGGTGCAACATTACCAGTACCTGCATGGGCAGATTGGGGCATTGTTGAAAAGGTTTACTACGTTGCAACAAACGGTCTAGATGATCCAACATACGGAACAACTTGGTCAACACCTTGGAGAACTATCAAGTACGCTTGTGAAAACATTACTGGACCTGCTACAGTTTTTGTAAGAACAGGAACTTACAGCGAAGAATTACCTATTAAACTCCCAGCAGGTGTGGCATTAGTTGGTGACGAACTTAGAGGTACTGTTGTTCAGCCTGCAAAAACAATTAATATTGTAGCGTCTGGATCTAGCTCAACTACTAACAGAATTTTTGTTAACACAACTCTTGGTTTAGAAGATAATGATCCGATACAAGTAGTTGTACCAACAATCAGTACAATTGCTTACGAAACTGCCGAAGAAGATAATCTAATTACATTAGGTACTACTATTGGCGCATATGTTGGCATGCCGATTATTTTTACCGGAACATCTTTTGGTACGTTAAACGCAAATACAACGTATTATATTACATCTTTTGATACTATTACATCAACAATTTCTGTTAGTTTAACGCTGGGCGGGCCTGTTGTATCTATGATGGACTCAAGTGGAGCAATGGACGCCGTTGCTGGTCAGTTTGCCGGACTTACAACAGGTCAGACTTACTATGTCATTGGTTCTAGTATCAATGAAGTATCTTTCCAAGTATCAATCACTAGCGGCGGAACAACACCAGTTATTTTAACAGATACTTCTAACCAAGCAGCACCTATATACGGGGCAGATTCGATTAAGGATATGTTCTATGTTAAGAACGGTTGCGGAATTAGAAACATGACCTTGAGAGGTTTGTTAGGCGGCCTTGGGCCGGCAAATGCGTTTGGTACAAAGCGCCCAACTGGTGGCAATTATGTATCGCTTGATCCGGGAACTGGACCAAATGATAACTCTGTTTGGATTACTACAAAATCGCCGTATGTACAAAACGTGACTAATTTTGGTCAAGGATGCACTGGTTTAAAAATTGACGGAACTTTGCACAACGGCGGCAATCGTTCTATTGTTGCTAACGATTTTACACAAATTTTAAGCGATGGCATCGGCGTCTGGTGCACAGGTAGCAATGCGCTAACAGAAATTGTATCAGTTTTCTCATATTACGGTCATGTAGGATACTTGGCCGAAGACGGCGGAAAGATCCGTGCTACTAACGGCAATACATCATACGGTTCTTTTGGATGTGTTGCAGAAGGATACGACGTAACTGAAGCACCACTTGTTGGCTCTGTCAACAACAGAAATCAACAAGCTCAAATTGCACAAGCATTTATCGGTGAAGCAACTAACAAAATTCTAAAACTCGAATATAGCAATGCTGGTCAAAATTATTCAGCAGCAACTTATCAGTTTGCAGGCGCTGGCCAAGGAGCCATTGCAATTGCTGATGAATTTAGAGACGGCGGAGTTTACGAAGTAAGAATTACTGGTACAGATTACAGTGCTGGTGGTTCTGGTTATATAACTTCGGGTAACCAAGCTCAAGCTGGCGACACCCAAACAATTACAATTGCATCTAACGATCAGAAAACCTTAGACGAATACTATGGAATGAGGGTTATTGTTACTTCTGGTACTGGTGTTGGTCAATATGGTTATGTTGCCTATTATGATGCTGTTAGTAAACTTATCACTGTAGGTAAGGAAAGTATTGAACCTAAAGTAGTCACTGCGTCTAGCACAACAACCGACACATTAACTGTTAGTGATACTGATCACTTATTGCCTGGACAAGCTGTAGTCTTTAAACCGAATAAGCAAGAAACTACAGCATTCAATACTGTACACACTGTTGCAACAATTACAGGTTACATTAATGGAAATACCCTTGTTGTTTCTCAATCTGGCGCCGGTGTGTTAACTCCTGGTATGTTTATAACAGGAACCGGTATTAGTGCAGGAACATATATTGTATCAAATATTAGCGGTACCGGTATTGGAAGCACTTGGGTTGTTAGTTCGTCCCAAATTGCAGGTAGTTCAGGTAACCCTATTCCGATTACTGGCACTAATAACGTTGTTTCATTATCATCAACAGCAGACATGTATATAGATGAGCAAATTGTCTTTTCGGGTTCAACATTTGGCAATATTGTAGCTGGTACAACGTATTACATCATTAACATTATCGGAAATCAGGTAGTATTGAGCGCAACTTATCAAGGTAGTGTGTTTACATTAACTAATGCAACTGGATTATGTACTGCTACAGCGGGCGGAATGATCGGCGGATTAATAGCAGGTCAGATATACTACATTATATCTTCTAACTTTGGCGGAACATCGTTCTCTGTAAGCGAAACACTTGGCGGTTCTCCTGTTAATTTAGTAACACAAGAATACGGTACTACTATGAATGCACAAGTAGTAGGATGGGAAAATATCAACCTAGGAACACCGTCAGTTGATTTATTAGACTCTACTAGCGTTTACTCAATTGAGCCATGCGTTAAGTTTACTGACCCAATCTATGCAGCATCGTCTACGTCGTTAGCATCTTCGGCAAACTGGGCATCGCACGCATACGGTAACGGACGATTTGTTGCAATTGCTGAATCAGGTGCAGTTAACTATTCAACAAACGGCACTACATGGTCTGCAGGAGGAGCATTACCAGCTAGCAACTGGACTAAAGTTGCTTATGGTAACAACACTTTTGTTGCTATGTCTTCTAGCATTTACTTATTTGGAGCATCATCTGATGGAGTCAATTGGAGTACTTATTCTATCGGAGCAGCCGGATTTGAAGATATAGCATACGGAAACAACATGTTCATGGCCGTTGGAGTAGGAACAGCAGGTGCTACATCCTCTGCAGGTACTGTGTGGTCGGCAATTACACTACCTAACGGAACATGGTCTGGCGTAGCATACGGCAGCATAGGTGTATGGGTTATAATTAGTTCCAATAGTGATGTTGCTGCATATTCTACTGATCAAGGTTCTTCGTGGACTACTACTACGTTGCCAGCAGTTGCTGAATGGACGTCAATTGCTTGGGGCAACGGACGATTTGTTGCAATAGCCTCAGGCGGCACCAATGCTGCATATTCTTTTGATGGTATTACTTGGTATAGCAGCGCATTGCCAGTGTCGTCAGTGTGGACAGATATCACGTATGGTCAAGGTTTATTCTTTGCCGTTGCAAATTCTAATATTGCAGCAACTAGCCAAGACGGGCTCGACTGGACTAGAAGAACATTAAGCAGTAACGCTGCATGGTCTTCGGTAGCATTTGGAAATCCGAACGCACAAGGAGTTTGGTCTATAATTGCATCATCGAATAGCGCATTGTCCAACTACACATTTGTTGGTGCAAAAGCCTTTGGTAGAGCAGTAGTTGCTAACAACAAGATCAGTCAGATTAAGATTTGGGAACCTGGTAGTGGTTATAATAATACTGCACCAACAGTTACAATTACTGATCCGAACGCAATAGTTGCAGCTACTACACAAGCCAGAACCGGATCTGGAGTAATAGGAAACCCAACGTTTGTAAATCGAGGAGTTAACTATAGAACTTCTACAACAACTGTATCTATAACGTCGGGTGATGGTTTTGCTGACATATATCAAAGTTCTAAATACTTACAAGTTTCCGGTTTGTCGTCGGCACCGACACCGGGTGCTGCATTAACTATTGCTGGCAATGCTACACAATTCCGTATTGTTGTTATTGATGAACTAGGATCCGGTAAATTTAAATTCCAAGTTAGTCCGCCATTAAGTATCGATACAGCACCTGAGCATAACTCAGAAGTGCAAATTCGCCAGAAGTATAGCCAGTGCCGTATTACTGGACACGATTTCTTGTTAATCGGTACAGGTAATCAAACAGTAACGAACTATCCAAACGTCGATGTAAACACAGCACTATCCTATCAACAGATTTCTGAAAACAATGGCGGTCGTGTTTTCCAAACAAGTACAGACCAAGACGGTAACTTCAAAGTCGGTAACTTATTCGGGGTTCAACAGGCGTCGGGTATTGTTACAATTAGTGCCGATCAATTGAGCTTAGAAGGTTTACAATCTATCTCACTTGGCGGATTCTCGCTAGGTACAAACACAATTGTAGTTAACCAGTTTAGTACTGATCCTTACTTTACTGCTAATAGCGACAGTATAGTACCAACACAAAAAGCAATTAAAACTTACATTGCTAGAAACATTGCAGGTGGCGGTGCAAATGCGCAAGCCGGTGCAGTTGTAGCAGGTACATTCGGTATTGGCGGTCCTAATAAGATTTACTCTACTACACAAACACAACTTTTTGTTAAAAATTCAATGAACATTAAGTATGTAAACGGAAAAGGCGGCGTCAGCGGAACTATGCTTGCAAAGAGCTTCTTTGGGCATGGATTTGGAAGAGGGTCGGACTAAAAATGCAATTTTTAACATTGCATAAATACTATATTATGAATATCGGAGCATTCAATGGCTGAATATAAACTAGGTAGAATTCGTTTTATTTGGAAAAATAACTGGGCTACCGGAACCACTTATGTAAAAGATGATATTGTCAGAAACGGCGGTAAAACTTATGTCTGCGTAGTCGGGCACACTGCCGCTGCTGATTTTTATACAGATTTAAATAACGTTCCTGCACGCTGGAACCAAGTATCAGATGGTACTGAGTGGAAAGAAGACTGGGCAATTAGTACATATTACAAAGTAAATGATTTGGTACGCTACGGCGGACGTTTATACTTGTGTAATACTGCCCACACAAGTAATTCTTCAGCAAGCTCTGGAACAAGTCCCGATACTACTGCCGGTCTAGAAGCAGACCTAAGCAAGTGGGACCTTTATGCTGCCGGCCTTGATTGGAAAGGTGATTGGGCCGTTGCTACACGATACAAAATTGACGACGTAGTTCGTTACGGCGGGTTGACTTATGTTTGTAACACAGGTCACCAATCAGCTGCAACAGCAACATCAGATTCTGATGGGTTAGAAGCAGACCTAAGCAAGTGGGATGTTTATGCAAAAGGATTTAACTGGATTGGTAACTGGGCGCCGGGTACACGATACAAAGCAAATGATGTAGTTTTATATGGCGGTCAAACATACGTTTGTAACACAGGTCATCAAGCTGCTGCAACTTCTACACTTGGTCTCGAAGCAGATCAAAGTCTATGGGATTATTTCCACAAAGGTATTACTTTCTTAGGAGAATGGAGCCCAAGTTCTGTTCGCTACAAAGTAAACGACATTGTTAAGTATGGTTCAGACTTATGGATCTGTACTACACATCACACAAGCAGCACAGTATTTGCCGAAGTAAACTGGTCTTTATTTGTTAACGGACTAGAGTTTGAAAATAGTTGGACCGATACTGGCGTTTATCAGCCAGGTGACATTGTTAGCTACGGCGGATATGCTTATATCTCTAAAACAAATAACACAAACGTAATCCCAACTTCTAGCATTTCAGATTGGAATTTATTTACTACTGGATTTAGTTTCCAGGGCGACTGGACTGTAGCAACCGATTATAAAGTTGGTCATGTCATTCGTTTAAACGGTTACACATATGTAGCACTACAAGACCATACAGCTAGCTTGCTCAATACTCCGCCAAACGTTACATATTGGTCAAGGTTAAACAGCGGTATCAAGTGGGCTGCTACTACTCAGGTATTCAACAATATTGCAGGAACAAACGTTATTAGTTCCGGTATTGGTGCAACTTTTGATGTTACATTAGAAAATACAAAATATACAGTAGTAGTACACGCAGGATCTGCAGGTTCTGGTTATGCTACTAACGATACAATTAAGATTTTAGGTTCTGATGTAGGCGGTATTAGCCCAGCAAACGATATTATTTTAACAGTTACTGCTTCAGGCGGACAAGTTGTATCAGTCACTGCATCGGGTTTTTCTGTAACTTGGTCAGATGCCAAGTCTTACGTACTAGGCGACTCTGTTGCATTTGGGGTTAACTCATACATTTGTATCTTAGCGCACACATCTTCTTCTTTAAATAGGCCAGATAACGATACAACTGGTACTTATTGGAACTTACTATCAGTCGGTTCTATTACATCAATTTTAACTACACAAGGTGATACACTTTACTTTGGTGGCGCCGGCCCAACAAGACTACCTATCGGTACAGACGGCCAAGTACTTCGTGTAACTGGTAATGCACCTCAATGGGCATACTATGGTGTTATTAACAACGTAGTGTATGTTGCTCCTACTGGCGCAGACGTATCGGGCAACGGTCAAGGTTTAACAATTGACAAACCTTGGAAAACTATTCGATACGCTGCCAAGCAAATCGAAGACGGTTACCTAAACCCCAATGCTACTGAATTGCTAAGAAAGAACAAGCAATTTATTATCAAAGAAATTTATAACTTTGTTTATAACACAAATTCTACAATTGTTAGTGCAGCGTCTTCGACAGTGTTTACTTGCAACAGCACTGCTGGAATTTACGTTGGAATGCCAATTAGCTTCACTGGAACAGTTGGCGGCGTAAATGCAGGTACTACATACTATGTCTTCGACGTGCCGGATAATACGTCTTTTGGTATTAGTAATACATATGGCGGAGATCGCCGAGTACTAACTGCTGGCGCTGGGTCAATGACTGGTCGATTTGTGTTTAGTCAAACTTCGACAGAGCGCGATACCGGTATCCTTGTTGACGCACTAGCATACGATATTAGCCATAGTGGTACTTACGAAACAACAACTGCTGCACGAGCATATTTTAATGCAGCCGGTAATAGTTACGTGACCGGCGTTTACGACTACGACATTCCGGCATTTGTGTCTGCTTTAGAGTACATGAAAACTCTTGTAAGCAATGTTTTAGGCAATACTGCACCTGCAACTAATTACCAAGACGAAAGCGGTATTTTATTAGCTAACCAAGCAGTTCAAATAATTGATGTTACTCTAACATCAGAAGCCAATACTAGCACAGTTGCAGGTAGTTTAATTGATATTGTAACAACTGGACTTGACGCAGGAACAGCTAGTGCAATTCCTCCGGTAGTCAACCCTGGTACAACAATTAGTGCCAAGACTGGTACATATACCGAAGTATTACCAATTGTTGTGCCAAGAAACACTGCGGTTGTTGGCGACGAATTACGTTCGAGCGTAGTACAACCGGGTTCTGCAAATTCTGCACTTGCTAACGATAAGCCAAAATCTATCAGCGCATTAAACAGAATTAAAGCACTTTTACCTGATTTGTTAACAAACGTTGCAGTTACTCCTACTAGTGGCAATACTGAAACACAGAAATACCTAGCTAACATAACAGGTGATGTTGGTAGCACTGCTGCAATTAACAGCATTTTAGCAAATGCTTCAACTATTGCTAGCATAGTAAAGAACGGAAATGCTTATGCCCCGGCTACTGTTATAACAGCACCTACTGGATATAACACTAGCTTCTTAGTAGGATACGGGGACGCAAAAGCACAGTTAGTTGCTAATAAATCCTTTATTATTGACGAAATAACTTCGTGGATTGCATATCAAGTTACTAATAACATTGCACCGTTTACCTCTAGCTTTACTTACGATAGCATGGCTTGTGCAAGTGATGTTTCTCGTATTGTTGATGCTATTGTTTATGATATTACTTACGACACAAACTACCAAACCCTCATTGCAGCAAATGCTTATTTTTCGTCAGGAACCGCAGTATATGGCGCAGGCGAAAAAGATGAAGTTATTGCAGCATACAACCGATTAAAGGATGTAGTGGGCTATGTTATTACAGAAAATACTGGCTGGACTAAACGAACAAGTTTAGTTCAAAATACTGCTGGCACTGCCGGTAGTGCCGGATCGGTAACATTTGCACAGACTCGAGTTCAAGACATTATCACTACAATCACAACCGGAGGAACAGCACCGGCGTTCGTTGCACCGACCGCAGCACTGGCACTAGCAACACAAGTAAGACAAGATGCCTTTAATGCGTTAATTGCTGCTAAATCTGAAATTCAAGCAGACACTGTTGCGTGGGTTAACAAGTATTATCAATCGATGAACTTTAACTCTGTACTATGTTCTCGTGATGCCGGATACATTGTTGAAGCATTGGCGTACGATTACGCATTTGATACTAACTTTAATAGTGTTGTAGCCGGACAATCGTATAACAGAGCTACTGCACAAGTTGTCCTAAATGATCAGTTAAATGCAGAACTTGGTGCAATTAACTTTATTGCAAACAAAGCCAAGAGAATTGCAGCATACGGTGCTGTTGCTCAGGCTACTGCAAACATCGATGATATCATTGCAGCAATTTCGGGAACTGTTGCGTTTACTGCAACAGCAACATCTACTGGTACTGGAAATATAACAGTTAGCTCGACTAGCGGTATGTATGCTGGAATGAAGATCACATTCAGTTCGGCAATTGGCGGTATTGTTCCTAACAAAGCATATTGGATTCAAAGTATCACTAACGGAACTTCGTTAAAAATTACTGACATCCCGGGCAGTGTGAGTATTAGTTTAATCGACGATACCGGAACAGTCAGCGGCGTTGCAGGTGAAGTTGTTGAAACTTGCGGTACAAATACTTATAACAACGTATTAAGCACAATTAACGGCGTTGAAATTCTCCGTGCAAACAAAACATTCTTAGCAAATGAAGCAAACGCATGGATTAAATCAATCTATGGCGGTACTGTTACTGCTTCTGATTCCGGAACTAACGAATTTACTACAACCGCTTCTCATAATTTAACAGCAGGCGATTTAGTTACATTTACTGGAACTGTATTTGGAAATGTTACTGTTGGAACTCCTTATGTTGTATTAACAACGCCAACAGCATCTACATTTACAATAGCAACTCCAGGGTCAACAACACCATTCGGATTGTCAACAGCATCTGGTTCGATGACCGTTGCTTACACATTTAACGAAGATGCATGTAAGAGAGATACTGCTGAATATGTTGACGCATTGATTTATGACTTGAATTACTTAGGTAACTACAAGTCTATGAGAGCTGCTGAACTTTATCTAAATTCTGTTAACGGTTCGTTGCTATCGAATATGTTCTTACTACGCAACTCAACTGGCTTACGTAACATGACCTTGAGTGGTTTAACTGGAACATTAGGCCCAGTCAACGCAAACGGAACCCAACGTCCAACAGCTGGTGCATATGCAAGTTTAGACCCAGGTTATGGACCAACTGATAAAAATGTCTGGATTCAGACACGCTCACCATACGTACAAAACGTAACAACATTTGGTACTGGTTGCGTAGGTTGCAAGATCGACGGCGCACTACATAGTGCAGGTAACCGTTCTATTGTTTCTAACGACTTTACTCAAGTGTTAAGCGACGGTATTGGGGTATGGTGTACTGGTTCTCAGTCACTAACAGAACTTGTTTCTGTGTTCACTTACTACAACTATGCTGGTTATCTAGCAGAATTGGGCGGAAAGATCCGTGCTACTAACGGTAACAACTCATACGGTACATATGGATCATTGGCCGAAGGTGTCGACACTTACGAAGTTCCTGTTACTGCAACTGTTGATAACAGATACTATCAAGCACAAGTTGGCTTAGTACTAACAGACGGCGTTGACAAAATTAATAGATTTGAATTCTTAAATGCAGGTTCTGGTTATAATTCTGTAAATTACTCTATTAGCGGAACTGGTTATAACGCTGAAATCGACTTTGCAGAATTTAGAGATAACGCTGTATTCGAAGGTCGTGTAACAGCCGAGGGGTCTGACTATGCAAGTATTGCAAACGTAGCCCAAGGTGGTACTGCTACAAGTATTACAATTGCTGCAACAGACAGCGCAATTAGTGCTGCTTACGTTGGAATGAGAATTTTAATAACTAGCGGTTCTGGTACAGGACAGTACGGTTATTTCTTAACATATAACTCAGGTACAAAAGCAGGTACAATCGGTAAAGAAAGTTTCGAACCGTTATCAATACAATCAACTAGCGGATCAACATTTACCGTTGCAAACGGACAACCATTGTATGCAAACATGAGGGTCCAGTTAGTCGGTACACTCTTAACAGGAATGTCGGGAGTTGCTACTGGAATAAACTATTTTGTAGTAAATCTAAGTGGTAATACATTTGGACTATCTACAAGTTCAGGCGGCACTGCAATTACAGTAGGCACAGGCAGCGGCGGCGGTCCATTAGAGCTGCACGCAGTGGGATGGGATCATGTTGTTCCGGGAACTAGTATTGTATCGGCACTAGACTTAACTACTGCATATATTATCGAACCTCGTGTTAAATTCACAAGTCCTTCTTATAGTGCAACTGCTGGAACATGGGCCGGACAAACACAACCGTCAGTAATTTATGGCGATACTATTGTAACTTACAACGGTGTTGGGTCAGTAGGCGTTTCTGCATCCGGTGGGTCAGGAACTGGTGCAACATTTACTGTAACAAGGACCGGTGTGTCGTACAGCGTTGTTGCAAATAATCCAGGTTCTGGCTACAAATATGGTGATGTGCTAACTATTGTTGGTGCAAACTTAGGCGGAACTACACCTGCAAATAATTTAACAATTAATGTTAATAACGTTAATTTGAGCACCGGTGCTGTTCAAAACTTTACATATAGTGGCGTTGGATCCGGCGGCTATTTTGTGTCAACAGATACTGATGGTTCAACATTGATTAGTACTGACGGTATTACTTGGACAGCCGGTGCAACAGCACCAGGCGGCGCTCCTGGAATATTCTACGATGTTGCATATGGCAATGGACGATGGGTAACTTTTGGCGGACAGTATGCGTTCTACTCAACAGACCCAACTGGCAACTGGCAAGGCCCTAACTCTGCATCTGCGCAGCCAAATGCATTATGTTACGGAAACGGTAAATTTGTAGGTATACAAACATTTACAACCAACGCAACATCGTCGGTAGATGGTATTACTTGGACTGCCGGAACCCTACCATCAGCAGCACAATGGGAGTCAGTAGCATACGGCAACGGTGTTTTTGTTGCTATTGCTGGTAACTCTACTACAGCAGCTTCTAGCACAGATGGTATTACTTGGACTGCAAGAACACTTCCTTCTTCACAATCATGGACTAGTGTAACGTTTGGTAAAGGTATATTTGTAGCTGTTGCTAGCGGATTTAACCAAGTTGCATACTCAAAAGATGGCATTACTTGGGAATTAACTACAAACAACGGCTTAGTTGAATCACCTGGATGGTTAGATGTTTCATATGGCGGTGGATTGTTTGTTGCACTTGCAAATTATAATGGTTCGGGATTAGTCAAATGTGCATCTTCCGAAGACGGCATTAACTGGAAAGTCCGAACATTAACAACAACAACACCTGAGTGGTGGTCATGTGCATACGGCAATCCGAATTCGACACCGGTTTGGACATTTGTTCCAAGTAATAGTCAAACTACAACTAACTATGCAAATATTGGTTGTACTGCACAAGGCCGTGTTAAGGTTGTTAACGGGTCGATTACTGAGATCAGAATTACAGAACCTGGTAGCGGATATGCATCTGCACCAACAATGACTCTAGTTGATCCAAACGTTACAGTTGCAGCTAGTTGGCAAATTAGAACTGGCAATGGCGTTTTAGCTAGCCCTAACTTTAAGAATAGAGGTTTACAATATGCCACTGCTACAGCTACTGCCGAAGGCAATGGTTATGCAGATATGTATCAACCTGGATACTATGTAAACGTTGAAGGATTGCTATTACAACCTACACCTGGTTCTAACATACAAATTGATCTAAACGGACAAATTTATAAGTTAGTTCAAATTACTAATTACTTAGGAACTCAAGGTAACGGACAAGGTGGTTCTAGCCCTTATACTGCTAGATTCCAGATTAGTCCTGCTTTAACTGCAAACAATGCGCCTGCTCATGGTACAGCAATGACTATGAGATTAAAGTATAGTCAAGTTCGACTAACTGGACATGACTTCTTAAGTATTGGTACAGGTGGTGTTACTACAACTAACTATCCAAACACACCGTTGCAGTTACCAGATCCTAACAAAGAAACTGTTGGAAATGGTGGCGGACGTGTATTCTATACAAGTACAGACCAAGATGGTAACTTTAGAGTTGGTACATTGTTCTCAGTTGAACAAGCAACTGGTGTTGCAAGTATTAACGCTGATGCGTTTAACTTAGCAGGTTTGAACTCGTTAACACTAGGTTCAGTAGCACTCGGTGGAACAGGTGCAACAGTAACCCAGTTCTCAACAGATCAATATTTTACTGCAAACAGCGATAATATTGTTCCAACACAAAAGGCAATTAAGGCATACATTGCGTCGCAAATTGGTGGCGGATCAAGTGCATTAAACGTAAATACACTAACAGCTGGTGTTATATATGTAGCAGGTAATAGTATTAGTACTACTACTGGTGTACAAATTAACGTATCAGCAACAATGAATTTCACCGGCGGTATTAACGGAGTACCAGTCGCAATGGACTTCTTACTTTTAGGATAATGGAGAAATAATATGGCAACAGGAGTTTTGGGAACATCTAATTTAACCGCTGCTACAAACACGGTTTTATATACATGCCCATCAAATACTTTTTCAGTAGCAACAGTGTCAATTTGTAACAGAAGCAATTCTGCTATTACTGCGAGAATAGCACTTGCTGCTACATCATCGCCAACGGCTGCTGAATGGATTGAGTATGACACTGAAATTTTACCAAAGGGCGTACTAGAAAGAACTGGTTTAGTCCTTGAAGCTAGTCGAAATTTAGTAGTGTATACAAACACTGCAAATACATCGGCAGTAGCGTATGGAATTGAGACGCCAACGTCATAAATATACTGATAAAGGACTAATCACATGGGAAGATATATTACAACAACTGGTACATCCGGTTCAGTAACTCGAGTAGTTAACACAAACTACAACGCTCAGGTTAACGACCGTATTCTTTGTACAGCCGGTGGTTTTACTATTACACTGCCAGCAGCAGCAAGTTTACTTGACGGAGATACCGTTCAAATTACTGACGCTGTTGGGGCATCCGGATCTAGCAACATTACTGTTGCAAGAAACGGCGCTAACATTCAAAACTTAGCAGAAAACTTAACAATTAACGTTAATAACGCAACTGTTACGCTAGTGTATAGTACAGCACTTGGTTGGTTAATTCTAAAATAAGGTAAAACGGTATGTCAACATTGCGAGATCTGTTGCCTAACACAACGTATGTGTCGAATTATACACAACAACAGTTGGCCATTTATAACACAAACATTTCGAACGTGTTAAATGGCGGTCAGTGTTGCTGCTGGGTAGTTCCCACTGGCGTTACATGGGCAACTTTTGAATTGTGGGGCGGCGGCGGAGACGGCGCAGGAGCATGTTGCTGTATGGGTAACTATTGGGGCCCGGGCAGCGGAAACTATGTTAAGAAACATTTAAACGTTACAGCCGGTACGTATTTCTGTATTTGTGCTGCCGGTTCAGGATGCTGTGCTACTACATGTTGTGGTCAGTGTGGGTATCCTAGCTGGGTAGTTTGCCAAAACGGTACAATGGCTACTTGTGCCGGCGGTGGATACATGGGCTGTACGTTATGCTTTAGATCGTACCAAGGATGTACAGGTATTTGCGTACCGTCATGTAGTTATGGTTGTACTGGTAACGGTGACTATTACTATCCTTCGGTTAACTCTATTGCTAAAGAATCAAATTACTGCTGGAGTAACCAGTGGACTGGACAGTCAGGTACTCCTAAGTACAACACCAATTTCCGCCAAGGTATGGAATATTGTACAACACAGTTAACCAGAAATGGTAATGATTATTATCCATCAAAGTGGCCAGGTGGCCCGGGTGCAAACGCTAGAGCCTGCGGCGGCGGTTGCTGTTTTGGTGGCTGGGGCGCTGGCGGATTAGTATTAATTTCATATGGACAATAAGAGGTAAAAAATGGCAGAAAATACAATTATCGAAAAAACTTTTACATACAACATACCTGATTCGTACTTATCGCAATCTAACAGTTTAAATAAAACAGCATCTTGGACATATGCTGGTCCTCGTTATCTCTGGGTGTTTGTTGACGAGTCTACAAATAAAGTTTCTAGTAGATTCCACTATACTGAGCGTGATAACGGCCACGATGTTCCAACACCAGTTGGAATGATCAAGGTTATGATTGATGCTGAAGCAGATCCTGTACTAGCAAGTTTATTCCACTCAGAAGTTAATTACGGAGATTTACCTCACGTAGAAGAAGATTTACCTGACGGTAGCACTTATGGATGCCCAAATCCAACACCTCCTGACCATACATATGAGTTATTAGATGTTGAATACAGTGTAGAAACAGGTAGTTTTGTTAAACCATATCCGTGGAAAAAACCACACGTGACATGGGAAGATCTAATTAATGTTAGAAATACATTGTTAGCATCTAGTGATTTAAGAATTGGTCAAGCAACAGCTGAGCAAAAGCCAGAGTGGGAAGCTTACAGACAAAAGTTAAGAGATTTGCCTACATTATTCAATGGTGTAGATCCTTGGAAAGTTCCATTCCCTCAAGAACCATTTACAACTAGGGTAGCATAACATGGCAGATTTAAGATCGTTATTTCCAGACGCAAATAAGTATACGGTTGTTAACACCTCAAACAACCTAAATACTCTTTACGTCTATAATACTAACGTAGGGGGCGTAAATAACGGCGGCCAATGTTGCCTATGGACTGTTCCTGAAAACACAGTATGGGCAAGATTTGAGGTTTGGGGTGCAGGCGGATCTGGAGGCGGCGCCTGTTGCTGTCAGCAACCTGCAAAAGGTGGCGGATCGGGAAGTTATGCTCGTAAGACAATTCGTGTAGTACCCGGTCAACAATATACAATTTGTGCAGGCGGCTCGGGATGTTGTTCTCAAGCTAACTGTGGTCCTAACGGATTCCCTTCATACGCATGTAATGCTAGCGCAACGTACCCACTTTGCTTGTGTGCAAGTGGCGGCGAAGGCGGCGCATCTTGCTGCTGGGCAGCGATTGGTGGTAACTATCACTGTGCTAGTAATATTTGCGGAAGTGCTTGCGGTTACGATCATGCGATTTGCGGAATTCAAGGAAGTGCTCATCAATCTTGGTGCGGATATGATTCATGGCATTATATCCCAAGTGGTCCTGTTATTGGCGCTGGTACAAGAATATCTAGAACACACTGCGGCGAATCGTGGATGGGTTGCGACCTAGCAGGCGGCTGGTCATCATTCCCAGGTGGTGGTGGTGGAACAGCTATTAGTTATGGCGGATGCTGCTGGGGCGGATGGGGCGCAGGCGGACTAGTTGTTATTACGTACAAATAAGGAAAAAGAATGTCGAATTTAAGATCACTATTACACACGTTAACACTACCACCGGCAACTAATTATCCTACAGAAATTACTGTTTATAACACAAACGTTAATACACCTAGCAACGGCGGTCGTTGCTGTCAGTTTGTTGCTCCTGCAGGAACAACTTGGGTTGCATTTGAAGTATGGGGTGGCGGCGGCGGCGGTGCTGGATCGTGCTGCTGTATGCAAGGATGGCCAGGTGGCGGTGGCGCATATACTGCAAAAACTGTATGCGGAACTTTAGGAGGCTGCTCATGGACTGTTTGTGCTGGTAGTACAACCGGTATGACTCCTGGATGCTTAGGTTGCCCTGGTTTTGATAGCTGGGTACAAGGATACGGTTTATCAAATTTCTGTGCTAAAGGCGGCCACTACGGCGAAGTTCACTGTTTCCAATACTATGGTTGTTATACATGTAGTAACCCATACCCATACTGCTGCTGTGCTTATGGCGGCGATATTTGTATTCATGGTCAGCAAAGTACTGTAACATCTAGCACATGGTGCGCACAGTACCCACAACAACAAGCAGCAATGGCACCTATGGCACAATCTGGACCACAGTTAGGCCCAGGTGGATGTATTAATGGTTCTGCCAATGGCAACTGCACTGGTTGGTTCCCATGTACTGCTTTCCCAGGTGGTGGTGGACTAAGTGCTCAAGCACACGGTGGTAACTGCTGGTGCGGAAGTTGGGGCGGTGGTGGACTAGTGTCTATTACATACGGTTAATTAGAGGTAAGAAATGGCTGAAAAAGAAAACAATATTGTAGATGTACCATTTACCTACGATGCTCCCGATGATTATTTGTATCAAACAAATGACTTAGGAAAAACAGGTAATTGGGTATATAACGGACCTGATAAACTTTGGATTTTAGTCGACGCTGAAACTAATCGTTATGCTGGCAGATACTTAACTGAAGCAGAGGATGGAGAAACATATCCTACTCCTTCTGATAAAATTAAAGTATTTGTTGACTGTACTACAAATCCATTACTATGCACATTAGTAGGTGCAGATCAAATTCGTGATTATAACTTGTTAGATCAAGTTGAGGAGCAATTACCGGACGGGAACGTTTATCGTCGTCCACAAACTCCGCCGCCTGATCATACATACGAGTTGCAGGACATTGAGTACAATCCAACAACTGGATCTTTTGTAGAACCTTATCCGTGGAAAAAGCCGCACAGTGATTGGACATTGATTCGTCAATGGAGAAATATTGCTTTGCTTGCTGTTGATCATATTGCACCCGATGATGCTCCACAATCTGTAAAAGATAAATGGGAATCATACAGGCAGGCCCTAAGAGATCTTCCACAAACGTATGGCGCTGCTCCTGGAGAAACTCCTCCGGTAGACGCTTGGAAGGTACATTTTCCTGTAGCACCGAACGAGCGTTCATAAAAAAAGCCGCGTTAAGCGGCTTTTTTATTGACTGTATTTTTTTAATTTGCAATCTTAACTAGTTTACCTAACTCTGGCAAGTACAAGTATTCGATATCGCTTTTAGACAATGTTTCAAACGCATCTTCTAAAGTTTCAACTAACGGATCTCCACCTAAGTTAAAACTAGTATTAAAAATAATCGGGACCCCAGTTTTAGCATAAAATGCTTTAATTAGGTCGTAGTAATGATCGTTCTGTTCTTTTGTAACAGTTTGAATACGACAAGTACCGTCGACGTGAATAATAGCAGGAATCTTCTTTTCAACTCCGGGCTGACAGTTAACAGCATACATCATATACGGGCTGTCGTTCATTCCACGCAAGTCGAACCACTCATGCACATGTTCTTGTAAAATACTACCAGCAAATGGTCTAAAATATTCGCGACGTTTTACTAGATTAACAAAATCTTTTCCGTCTTCATATGTTGGGTTAAACAAGATACTACGATTGCCTAGTGCCCTTGGACCGTTTTCGCTACGTCCTTGGTAAAAACATACAATGTTTTTGTTGAGTAATAAGTCTACTACTGTATCATTAGTTGCATCGACTACCTCAGCACCAAATGTTTCTGCTAGTTTAGAAACATCCGTGTCAGTGTAGTTATACTTAAATCCTAAGTATAAACCATCTTTACTGTAGTCATTTGTGCTAAGTGGCATCATGTCTTTCCAAAACAACAATGCAGCACCAATTGCAGTACCTGCATCATTGCTTATAGGTTCAACATATATTTCAATTCCGTCTTCTTTAAGACCATTGAGGTAGTAATAGTTAGCAACACAGTTTAATCCGTATCCACCGCTAATAACCACCTTTTTATGGCCAGTCATTTCACTAGCTTTGCGAATTAATTTTAGTACTTGCTCTTGTGTTTGCGTTTGACATGCATATGCCAAGTCTCTACGATTTTCTAAAGTTGTAACGTCATCGGCGTTTGCATCATTTAGGAACTCAAACAAGCCGGTGTTAATATGTGCTCCATTTGGATATGTAGGAACAACAAGGTTTCTGTTAGTCAACGGAGCAATACCTGATTCATCAAACAACGCAGGAATCTGTGGATTTTCTTTTCCGTACGGGAATAGTCCCATAGTTTTTCCAGCTTCGATACTTGACCAACCGCAGAACTGTGTAACTGCTTCGTAAAGTTTTGTAATACCTGCACGATCAGTAATTAACGCCTGGTGTTTAGAACCTGGTTCGTCATACATAGTGCTGTCAAAATCTTCAACTAACGCACCTGCCATTGGTCCTCTAAGACCAATATGCTTATACTTTGTCTTAAAATTTGCAGGATAAGAACAATCATAAATTGATTCAGTTTCCCATCCGGTAACATTTTCACCGTTAATTACTAGCGGCAAGAATGTGCCAGCACCGTCAACAATTAATGCAGCAGCTTCTTCAAATCCTGATCGATAAAATGCACAAGCAGCATGTAGTTTGTGGTGAATGTGACTTAGATCTACAACTTGTGGATGATCAAACGGGTTTTGATTTCTTTGAATCAGACCTAGTTTTCTAGCCAAGCCAGTATATACGTCATCGCCCGAGTAGTCAACTCGGCCAGCAGTCTCACCTAACTTCTGTGTATGTGCAATGACTAGGTAGTCTAGTTTGTCTGTATAGTCAAGAATTTTTAACATCGATGCATATGGACCACCATCGTATTTGTGTCTTGTAATTCTTTCTTCTTCAATCGCAAATACAACTTCGCCATTTTTAAGCAAACACACTCCACTGTTGTGTCCGCGAGCAATAGCTGCAATCCAGATATCTTTATTATTGTTCATATTATTCCTTTAAAATCCCTCGTAACTAAACGGCCATTTAAGATTTGTTGCATCTTCTGGAAAGAATGTACGTTTAGATAACATTAACTCAAAAGTATGTTTATTAAATTTAAATTTTTTGTGAACTGCATCAACAGCATCGGCCACTTCATTTGCAATTCTAACAGAATTATCTGTTAAATTCAACCTATCTTTAAGCTCAGATTCTACCCATAACAAATGCTGTCGTGTACTAGGATGTGTATCTAAAAACATCTTATTTTTCATAGTAGTATCGACAAAGTCAAACGTTAATTCTGGAGTTTCTTTTGCCATTAACTCCATGGGTTTGAGCCAGTGATCCGAATACTTTTGCCAGATCGATCTGTCGTAAATTTCTAGCTCGGGAATTTTCTTCCAAGCAATGTGATTATTTTCTCTATCCCTAGGGGTTAAGAAATCAGTATGCTCGCCGATTCCGTCGTTATCTCGAAGGTCGGCCCCCATGTTTCTGATATCACCGATACTAGACATATACCATTGGCAACCAGTTGACTGCAATAGACCTTGTGTTAACGAAATATGATTTAGAGTATGCATAAAATATGCAGGCTCGAAGAAGAAAGTATCTACCCACTTCTTATCATATAGTTTTTCGTTAATATAGTTAAAAATACTACCAGCAGTTTTCCATCCAGAATGCCGATCTGGCAAACTATACATGTGCCACCAGTCATTTCTTAAATGGCTAGACCATTGTACAATAACAACATCATCTGGGCCAAAATTGTATCTAGTATTTGCCTCCGAAACACGTTCGGCAATTGCACGATTACCAATACCGGAAAGGCCCCAGTTTTTAGAAAAGTCGTAGTTAATTCCGGTTAAGTCGGCCCATGTAGGCCAGGAATAACTAGTATAACTACAACCAAAAGCAAAAAATCTTTTCATATTAAGTTGGGCAGCATGTATTTTCCGGAGCACCGGTTACTGATACGCTAGGATCTTGTTGTGCTGCTCTTGGGAACCTAGCAGTATTTTTTACAACTGAATCAACAATTGCATCTTCGATCTTGTCGTTCATTACCATAATTCCGTCGTTGCCTCGATCTGCAACTTCGTCCATAGTAATTCTAATTGGGCTGTATTGTCGAATATCGCCGCCCATGTCTAAGACATCGAACTTTTCGTAGTTCGGATATGACACATTAATGCCAAAAGTTGATCCCACAACAACTGTCGACGGGACATCAAATGAATAAGCTAGATGTTGTCCAACAGAGTCGCACCCTAAGAAGTAATCGGCTGCATTGATAATACTTGCCCATGTTCTTAGTGAAGTATTCTGCGGTGTTGCTACCGGTTCTTTACAGCCGTGTTTGGAAAAATCAATGCCAATTTCGCTCATAAAGATAACAGCATACTTCTTTTGAAGTTTTTTGACAATATTAATAACATGCTGACCTTCGAACGATCTGTTTGATGGATCAAAAATGATATTGTTATCAGCTCTAACTCCACGACCAAATGGTTGGAACACTACAACTTTGTCTTTTTTAGTCTTTTCTTTAACTTCTTTAACAACGTTATATCCAGTGTAAACTTCTTCTCCGGCTAGTCTAATTAAAGGCCGCTGAAGGTCTCGAATTCCCTTGTTGTTAATAGCGATATCATATGCTTGGGCAATAGAACATTTCTGATTGTAATATTCCCAAATTCTGTAAGGCTCTGGGCTAACTAAATCCATATTAACTAACTTGTCTTCAAACAAGTTTTTGTGCCAATGATCGTATGCCCTAGCATGTAAAATTGGATGCCCTTTGTAAAAATCAGTTCCGCCCTCGCAGACAATGATAAAATCTTTACTAACTTCCTCTGCGTATTTTTCTAAAGCAGGAATAGAGCAAATTACCCTACCTGCACCGCCGTTAATAAAGAACGCTTTTGCTCTTTCTGTCATAGTTTGTCCTATAATAAGATACTATAATTTAGCATTTTTTTAAAAGCAAAACAAGAGTTTTGAGTTAGATAAATATGTAAGAGGCCTATAATGCAAATTACGAAATTTCTATCATCTGGGTTAGACGGAACCCTAAAAATGAACAATGGCGCCCAGTTTTCATATGGCGGGCCGTGGGTCAACGTCGTTGAAACCTTGGCTATTGATACCTGGCATGTCGGTGACTTTATGAGCGCCGACTACACAATAGCAGTCGATAACGGATCTAACTCTAAGGAAATTATCAAGTGTCTTGTAGTAGCAGGCCCTGCAAATGCATCATTGACAATCTACGGGCGCACCGACACTGGTTCAAACGTTATTACACTAACAGCCAATGTAGATAACTCTAGGTTCTATCTGTATGCAACTCCGGTTAGCGGAGCACCGAAGGTAATCTTTAGTGCAAATTATTATCAAACAATTAACCCACTATGACAGTAAATTACAAACCATTCCAATCTGAACTTGGTTTTAAAAGCCCTGGGTTCGAAGTCGACGAAACTGGCAGTTTTACAATTGCTAATCTTAACACTACATCGTCTATTAAAATTTCCGGGCAAACTGTTATAACGTCGAACAGTTTAGGTTCGAATATTTTATCAAGTAACTTAACTTCTGTGGGAACTCTTAACGGACTAACAGTTACTGGCGCGACCCCTATATCATTAACATCTTCAGATAATTTAGCATTAACTGGGGACGAAGTATCAATCACGTCAACTGCACTTGCAGTAACGTCGACTGGTACAATAGTTTTGTCGTCTGGCAATACTGGAACAATTGACAATATTAATATTGGAACAACTAGTCCAGGTACTGGAAACTTTACAACATTGACTGCAACCGAAAACTTGTTTGTAGGCAGTCAAAATATCAAATCATTGTCAATTGCAATGGCAGTGGCTCTATCGTAAAAAGATTTTGGAGAATTAAATGGCTAAGAAAAGAATAGCAAATTACGTATTTTTACCAGGTGTTGCGAGAACTAGCAATGCCTATCCGAATGCGTATGCTTTGTTAGAGGCTAATAAAACGTTTATTATTAAAGAGACCAGTGCATTTATTGCATCAAGAGTAGTATCGGACACTGCACAAAACATTTATCCAAATGCTGTCAACCTATTAACTAACAACAAACAATTTATCTTAGACGAGATATCTGCATGGACTACGTATCAAGTATCAAATGCAACAGTTAGTTCAGTGTTCTACGGTTATTCATATGGCCCTACAGAAATTGCAAAATGCAAGCGCGATATGGGCTACTTAATCGATGCGTTGATTTATGATATTCGTTACGGTGGAAATGAACAAGTTAGCTATATTGCAAGTCAGTATTACCAAAGCGGCGTTGTTCAATTAATTAACGTACCAGTTGAATTAGAAATCCAAACACAATTGTGGGCATTGATTAATAACTATATTCTTCCTAGAGTTAGTTACAGTACTCTCCAAAGTCCTATTACATCTACTCAGAACCTAACTGGATCGACTGCTGAAGCGTTGTCGATGAGTAGATCTATTTCATTGTCTACTATTGCAAGAAATGTAATAGAAGGCGGATTATCTACACTACCTACTCTCGAATATTCTGTTTATAATTTTGCAGGAGACACATATGACACCGCAAAGTGCGAACGAGATATTGGCTACGTATTGGATGCATACTTGCACGATTTGCGTTATGGCGGGAACAAACAAGTAAGACAAATTGCTAGCAGGTACTGGGACGGTGAAGTTCCGCAAATTTTAGGTGATAGAAAATCCGAAGTCGATGCGCATAATTTTATTAGAGACTTAATAAACAACATTATCTTCCGTGGCGACTATGAAGCCAAATGTGAACGAGATATTGGGTATATTATCGACGGCGCAAAATACGACATTGCGTTAGGTACAAATTATAACTCTATCTTTTTAGGTATTGCAGAATATAACTCGCTAGATTTAGATAGTTTTGTTATCTCTAAAATTCAAGAAACTGGAACAAAGATTGCTGCATTACCGGCAATTGCAAATGATCCAACATCATTAGTTCGATCACAATCATTCTTCTCTGAAGTAATTGACATTGCCACAAATGGTAGAAGTGCGGCAAACACAATGTCTTTTACGAATCCAACAACAGCAACGGCTAGTCAAATTGCTGCAAAAGATAAACTAGTTGCTAACAAAGATTTCTTAGCAGCAGAAGTAAACGCATGGGTTGCATTAACATACCCTACTGCAACACATGACTCTGCAAAATGCACACGAGACATAAAGTATGCAATTGATGCTATTTGTTACGATGTCCTTTACGGGTGCAATCAAGCAACTTACGACCAAGCAAAATTCTTCTTTTATAGCTTTGCCAATGGTGCTCCTGGCATTACTGCCGAGCACAAGGCAGTAACCGTTGCTGCTTATAACTATCTAAAAACTATTATCGATAATGTTGTTCAAGGGCAAGCCATTACAAAAACAACAACCGGATCAAACCCAAATACACTTACACAAGTTGTTTCTGGCAATAATGCATCGAGCGGTGATGCAGCAGTGTGCCAGTCATTAGTACAAATTACTACCGATGTTATTAATGCAGGTTCACAAAACGCTGCTAACGGTGTATTAGCTAGTGTTGGAAAAACATATCCGTCAGTTGCATGGACTTCTACTGAAGCTCAGTATGCAAAATCTTCGATCGAAGATAACAAAGTTGCAATAATTGCCGAAGTTGCAGTCTATAATACCTTACAACAGTCATACCCTAGACAACTATTAAACGGCCTTGCAGCAGAAACAGTTGCAGAGTCGAGAATTACTTCTCTTGTTAATACTGTTACTACAATTATTGCAAACGGTTTACAGAGTGTGCCTGCACTAGTTAATGGTGTAACTACTATTAAACTTCAAGGTCAGTATACTCTTGACAAGCTGTTGTTAATTACTAACGCAACAACAAACCAAATTTTATATAATTTTAGTGATGCAACTACACAAGCAACAGTAGACTTCAATGCACCTTACAATACAAATCATCATCAATATGATAATGATTTTCAGTCGTTTATTCAAACTGCTGACTACATTACTACAATTGAATTAAATGTAGATACAACTGCCTGTTCTGAGACCGATGATATACAAATTTTTGTCGAAGGCGAAGAACAAAAAATTAGGCCATACGACTTTGGTACTGATGCAATTGAACGTATGCGTGTTGCACAACCGCAGTCTATGCTTGACGCTGACTTTGAATACGGGCTACAGCCTACTAAGTGGCAAGCAATCGGTATTGCTCGAGGATACCCTAGTGTTTACGAAGTTCCTGGTTCAGATACTCCTGTAATTTCAGTTGTAACAGATGCTTCTGCAGGAACTGGTGGTATTGGTCAGTCACTAATTACAGTAACTTCTCAAAGCGCACACGGATTTTCAGTAGGTACTCCAATAACTATTCGTTCGTTAGCCAATACCATTTCTGGATTCAACAGAGCAGAAGGTACGTTTATTATTTCTACAGTACCTAGTCCGACCACATTTACCTATTATGCAACAGCTAAAGTAGGTAGTTCGAATGGTCAAGTTCTTGCAACAACTTACACCCAGTTAAGAAAGGCAGCTTTCTACACTGGAGCTAGTATTGGAAATCCGACCTTAAGTGTTTACAGTAACGGTCAAGTTGGTTCTTTTACAACAAAATTTATAACAAGTATTGGGTCTCAACAAATTGCAGTAGCAGGTGCATTGCCTACATTAGGTGTTCCTATTAGTGCAGCAGGTGTTAATGCAGGTACACAAGTAACTGGTACTGTTGGCCCGGGCGGCCTAGCAGTTACAAAAGAAATTGGACTTCCGTCGTTAACTGGCGATACCGTTGTTTACGTTACAGACTCATCAGAAATCCTCGAAGGTATGGCCATTGACTCCGGTAATGGCACTTCGGTATTTGTTAATGGAATCGACGGAACTACAATTAGTTTATCAGGACCGTTAACTGCTGACAAGTCAGGTTCAACTGAAACATACTTAAACTTATCGGGCACCAATGTAGTACCCGGCGGTGTTGGTGCAAGTTTTAGTGTCGACCGAGTAGTCGGTGCTTATTCAAATCTTCAAGTTACATCCCCAGGTACTGGATATGTTACTAACTCGAGAGTTAAAATTTTAGGTAGCGATCTCGGTGGCGTCGACACTGTTAACGATTTATTTGTTAAAATTGCTAGCGTAGTTGATGGGAAATTGGAAACATTTAGTACAGGTGGCACTGCTGTGCTAGGAAATAGCATTGTTACATTTACATCCTCGGGTTCGCCTGTCTTTAAAAAGATAGCCTCAATTAATTCAACTGGTTTAGCAGCCGGGCCTAGTAATTCTTATATTAATGTATTGCAATCCGTTACTTACACTGACGGAACAGCCACCGGTGCAACATTCAATATTACTGATGCAGGCGGATCGTATGGTGTAACACTTCAGGATATAGGTTTAAATTATCAAGTAGGCGATATTATTACAATCTTGGGCAGTGAGTTACACGGCATTGATGGCGAAAACGATTTAAAGATAACAGTTTTAACAGTAGATACACAAGGAGAAATATTAACGTTCTCTCATACTGGGGTTCCTGATACACCAATTGGGCCATTTACCGGTATTTCACAATCAACAACATCTGGATCTGGTTCTGGGTCGTTATTTGACATTAGCGATTCGGGGTCCGGGCAATATGTCGTTGTTCTACAATCTGGTGGTACACTTTATCAAGCAACTGACACAATAACTATTAACGGTAGTTTGCTCGGCGGCGTTGATGGGGTTAATAATTTGATAATTACAATCGATTCTGTTGACGGCAACGGCGCAATTTTAACATTTACTCCGTCTGGCACAATCGATTCTCCAATTGGGCCTTTCTTAAATACACCTCAGTCGTTTGTTAGAACATTTGGTAACGGCTCAGGTGCAGCATTTAATATTAATGATCAAGGCGACGGTTCGTTTGTTGTATTTGTTGCTAACGGCGGAAGTAACTATGAAATCGGTGACACTATCATTATCCTGGGTAGCCAAGTCGGCGGTGTTGACGGTGTTAATGATATTACTATTGCTATTAGCGGAACAACTACTTCAAACGGAGCTAATGGTTTAATACAAGATTCTACTACAGGTACTGGTACAGGTGCAACTGTTAATGTAGCAGTCAACTTACTAGGACAATACGTAGTTACATTAGTTAACGGTGGTGGCGGATATGCTGTTAGCGAGCAGTTAACAATTTTAGGAAGCCAGTTAGATGGAGTTGATGGCGAAAACGACTTAACAGTTACAGTTAGTACAGTTAGTTCCTTATCAATAGCATCTGGAATTAGTCAAGACACAACATCTGGACAAGGTTCTGGAGCAACATTTGACGTTGCACTTGACGGTCTTGGCGGGTATGTTGCAACATTAGTTAATAAAGGTATTAACTATGACATCGGCGATACTGTTACTATTCTAGGAAGCAGATTGGACGGTATTGATGTTACCAATGATTTAACCTTAACAGTAACCGGCGTGACCGATGGTACTATTGATGTTGCTATTATTCTAAGCGGAACTAGTGTATCTGGCGAAAGATCGTACACTGCGCTTACTCAGTCTAGCACATCTGGTGCAGGTGCCGGAGCAGAGTTTGATGTACAAACAAGCGGAGGCTCGTATCTAGTTAATTTAGTATCTCCCGGTCTAGGTTATATCTTAAACGAAGTTATTACAATCGACGGCAGCACCCTTGGCGGTGTTGACGGCATTAATGATTTATCTATTAACGTAGTAGCAGCATCTGGTGTAACTGGATCGATCATTGCATTTAATTATTCAGGAGTAGCTGGCTCGACTAACGCTACATTCAGTAGTTTAACTGGAACCCCGGTTGCGACTGGATTAGATTCGTCGTTTGATGTTACAAGGATCGGGGGATCATATACAGTCGAAGTTAATACTCCGGGTGAAGGTTATCAAGTAAACGATGTTATTTCTATTAACGGGTCGATTATCGGCGGAGTTGATATCTTTAACGATGCCCTTGTTACAGTAACCGGTGTTAATATTGTAACAGGTGAAATTTTATCGGCTACAATTTCAGGAACTTCTGTAGGTGGTGCGTCAATTGAATTCTGGTCTGCAATATCTATTAGCGACCCTACAATTGCCGTAATTGCAACTAATACTTCAATGACAACTGTTGCTATTGCAACTATACAAGCAACTTGGGAAACTAATCACGGATTAGTTCCGGGCATGAGTATTTTAGTTGACATTACAAGTGCTGGAACTAATCATTCATATGCAAAAGGTCCGTTCTTTGTCGAAGAAGTCCCGTCACTAAAGACTATTCGATATACTGCAAGGACTAATGGTGTTATTGATACAGGAACGGCAATGTCTGGCATTATCTATGCAAGACCACAATCGTTCTTCATTCATAGACCATTTGACGGCGGCGTTCAATTAGGAACAGGCGGCCCGCAGCACGGTAGTCAGGCAATTCGTATGAGTAAGAAATACATTCGTTACCAATCTGGTAAGGGTGTTATGTATACAACGGGTGCGTTATTTGCTCCTAGCTACAACTTACAAGCTGCAAGCTCAACTGGAACTACTGTTGGATCTTACATTCAATTTACAACAGACGATGTTGACCATGGTTTGCAAATTGGAGGTCGTGTAAGAATTAGCGGAATTGATACAGCTGGGTACAATGGTGAATATACTGTTGTCAGTGTCCAGTCCGAACGTATCTTTACCGTACAGGCTTCGTCAACTCTCGGAAGTACATACGGTTACATTTCAAACAACGCACAAATGGCGATTTTAAATTGGCACGGTGCCGTGGTTCGCGCAGGTACATTCGATGAACAAAACGGTATGTTCTGGCAATATAACGGTAAAGAGTTATCAGTAGTTAGAAGATCAAGTACATTCCAGTTAGCCGGTGTAGCAGATATTGCTAAAGATACAAACTTATTAACTGGGTTTAATACAAAGTTTAGAGATCAAGTTAAAGCAGGCGATAGAATTGTTATTAAAGGTATGACCCATACCGTAACACATGTTGCAAGTCAAACCGAACTATCGGTGACACCTGACTATCGTGGAGCAAGAGATTGTGTTGGTTCAAAGGTGTGTTTGGTGCAGGAATTAGTTGTTCCACAAAGTCAATTTAACTTAGATAAGTTAGATGGTACTGGGCCAAGCGGTTATGACCTAGACATTACTAAGATGCAAATGATTGGTATGCAATGGTCATGGTACGGCGCTGGATTTATCGATTTTATGTTAAGAGGTAGTGACGGTAACTATGTATTCTGTCATAGAATTCGTAACAGTAACGTTAACACAGAAGCATATATGAGAACTGGTAACATGCCGGTTCGATACGAAGTTCAAAATGAAAGTGCTCAAAGTAAACTAAGAGCATCTATTAGTGCAACGGCAACTACTGTCCCATTAGAAAACGCAAGTGCGTTCCCGGATGGTTCAGGTTACGTCTATATCGATAATGAAGTAATTGCGTTTAGCGGCAAGAGCGGAAATAATTTAGTAGGTTGCACACGTTCTGCACCACTACCGCAATTTACCGCAGGATCTCAACGCTTGTTTAGGGGCGGAGCAGCACGTACTCACGAAGTAAATACTGGCGTTGTTTTAATTAGTAACACAATTACACCTATTATTAGCCACTGGGGTAGTGCATTCCTAACAGACGGATTGTTTGATGAAGATCGCGGATACATTTTTAACTATGCATCTACTGGTGTTCAAGCTTCGACTACAAAACAAACAGCGTTCTTAATTCGACTAGCACCTAGCGTTTCAAATGCTCAAGTCGGCGACTTGGGAGATAAAGAACTAATTAACCGTGCGCAGTTATTGCTACAGGCAATTGAAGTTTCGTCTGATTCGGGAACAGGTGGTATTGTTGTTGAAGGTATCTTGAATCCACAAAACTATCCAATTGACCCAACAGCGATTACTTGGTCTGCATTAAACACATCGGCTGCTGGTGGCCAGCCATCGTTTGCACAAATTGCACCAGGCGGATCTGTTAGCTGGTCGGGCGGCGCAACAACTACTACTGCTGTTGCAACAACAACTCCGGTTCTTTCTGGCACAGCATCAGTTCCAAATAACTCATTATTTGGCTCAGCAAGCGGATCTAACATTCTATATGTAACAAAATCTAGCTGGGATACATTGGGCGCAGGCCTTGGCTATGCTGTTGACTCGTCAGAAACCCGTTATCCAAACGGTACTACTGTATCTAATATTGTTGAAAATCCTAGCCCAATTGCAACTACAATTGGTCTAATTACTGGAACAGCAACTATTCCTCCAAGTGCTGCATTTAAGACACCTGCTGGATCAAATCAAATTTATGTTACACAAGCAAGTTGGGTAAACTTAAACGGGCAAATAGGTAATTCTGTTTACAGCACAGACTTTCCAACAGGCACCACTGTAACCAACGTCGCTGGACCAGCGGTTACTGCTGGCCAAAGTTACTACACTATTACATTAAGCAATAGTTCTTTAGTAATACATAACCCTGTTCAATCAACCATTAACGTATATTTTGTAAACATCAATAACGGTACAGTTACTTTATATTTTACTCCGTCACAAACATATGCTCCTTACTTAACAGGTGAAGCAATTACAGTAAGCACAGGTAACGGGTTTATTAACGGAACTAGGACAGTTACAGCATGTAACACTAGTTTTGTACAGTTTTCTGTACCAGGGGCTCCGAATACAAATACTAGTACTTCGGGCAACGTTAGAAACAACACTTCGTTATCAACTGTTACATTCTTCGTAACAGGCGAAGCTGCAACTGGTGCAAGTAGCTTAAACTTTACACAAGCAAGTTGGGCAGCATTGCCGCTAGGCACAGGCGTTGCCGGACAAACAGTTAATGACTCTGCTAAGTTTACTGCTGGAACACAGATTAGTACAGTTAGTACGTTGAAAACATTTGCTGGAATTAACTACTATACAGTATCGTTTAACAACACTTTGTTAGCTGCCCAACCAGCAGGAACAACAGTAACGTTTGATTACATTCCGTATTATGTTATTACCTTAAGCAGGCAGTCAACATCGGCAATAACATTTAATACAACTGTTCCGTTTACACCAGCAATTATTAGTGCAAACTCTTCGTTCCTGTACTTTACTAAGACAAGTTGGGAAAACTTAGTTAACACTTATAATGCAGGCATCGGAACAACCGTTGTAGACACTGACAAGTTCCCAAGCGGTACATCCATACAGTCAGTTGGATTATTGTCAAACTTTGCAGGCGTACAATACTATCGTGTAAACTTTACACAAAGCTCTATTACTGCAATTAGTGCAGCAACTGATGTTACGTTCCAATTTGGTCAACCGCCGTATGCGTTACCTGGCGAAACAGTATTCTCGTTCATTACTAACCCAGGCGGTACTAATGCACTAGACTTGTCTGCTTTAAAGGAATTGACTAATACTACATTGGGCGGAAGAGGTACGTATCCAAACGGGCCTGACGTATTGGCTGTTAACGTTTATAAGACTTCTGGAAGTCCTGTATCGTCTAACTTGATTTTACGTTGGGGTGAAGCTCAGGCTTAAAGTTTATCTATTAAGCTGATAATTTCAAAGACTGTTTGCAACTTTGTTCGGATAGTCTTGTTAGAAAAACTATTCCTAAGCCCTTGATGAAGGGGCTTAGGAGCATAGTCAATGCTTGCCCATGCCCATGCGCTGTGTTCGTCGCTTAATTTTGGCAAGAATTCGTCTTCTACTACACACAAATACGTGTGGAAATTAAACACTGCGTCGTTGCTTACGAATGTTTCTAGAGGTATTGTTTTTAGAATCTTGGGAATTGAACTAATTTCTTCTTGGATTTCTCGTTGAAGACCCTGCCATGGGTTTTCGTTTTGTAAGTTAGTTCCGCCTACTAACCCCCATGTACCGGCATGTTTGCCTCTTGCTTTTTGTAACAGTAAAACTCTTCGTGTAGACTTAGCGTAGAACAATGCTCCGCTGCATACAATTTTATCTGTTAAAGCTCGATTCTCCATTTTCCTGCCGAATATACGCCTTCAAACGCTTTTGACCAATATACACCATTCCACATATACTGGACTCCACTGTATATATTAGTTTGATAAAGAAGTGTATCGGCTTCTTGAGCAGCTTCGAAAATAACGTTCCATTGTGTACCATCCCACTCAATGATGTCATTGGCTTTTGCCAAGAATCCGCCCCATGCTTGTGAGGTAGGTACATTTTGGCTAGTATCGATAATGTCTTCTACAATCAAAAATCTATCACCTGATACTAGTGCAGTCATTCCGTGTTCTGGATAAACTTTTTGCGGGTCAATAATTGCATCAAATGTTCCTAATGTGCGGCCACCATTTGAACTTCTGTCCCCGGGACTAGGTAAATCGTTATCGGGAGATCGAGTGTCTTGATCCCAATTGATTTGTAATACTGTTGGATCTAAAGGACTTATTGCAATAGTTCCTACGATTTCTGAACCATTAGGTTGTGTTAAGAATAATGTCGACGACCCTGCAACATATTTGCCCGGATATGCACTAAACATTTCTTCCCAAGAAATAGGAGTTCCTTGTCGTATTGGAATTTCTAATGTTACTTCTCTTGGAATAGTACTTTCTGACTTTCCTAATACCACTGCTTGGTTGTTATAAACTTCGATGTTATATTCGGTAATAGTTACAATATCTTGAGACAACAAAGTCGACAGCGTTGTCTCTGGTGATGTTATAGGTTGTCCTAGTCCTTCGATGTAACTGTTATCTGCGCTCGACCCCTGGTATAAACTTGTAATAATACTAGTAATGACACCGAGATGTTTGACCTTAACTGGCGGGCTAATCCAAATAGGTGTTTCTAATGTTAAGGTAGCAACATCAATTGGCGAGTCTGTACCTACAGGCACACTTCTGCTTGACCATGTAACTTGTGCTAGGTTTAGAACACTTAAACTAGTCCAATCAATATAGTTGTCAGTAGTTTGTAATTCTAAACTTGGGTTAAACAACACTAAAATTTGTTCCAAAAGTTGTAATTTCTGATCTGTATTTGCAGCCCACAAGTCGCATTTTAAAGTTAATTTAAAAGGAGTCGGCATTAATCTTTCGACAGTATAGTTACGACCTTGCCCTGTTGTATAAACTGGGTTATTTGGATTACTATTATTAATTTCTCTTTCTCTAATGTGTACGTTACCGACAAAAGAAGAATCAGACAAGCGATCTTTATCCATTTCTAATCCAGTGATGTATACGCTCATTCGAGGAACCGAGCTGATTTTATTTTCACTGTTTTGTCTAATAATACTTGCAGCTTGCCTATCAGCATCGCCGTACATCACTGGCACACGCACGAGCGTACCATCACCGTACTTGACTGTAAAATTGCTTAAAACTCTTACTACTTGAGTAAGGTATCTTCTTATTTGCCCGTCGTAAAAATGAAGCATTATAAATCTGCCTTTGGTCTAAGCGCCTTTGACAAGCTCTGTCGTTGCGCTTCTCTGTTGTTACATAAACTAACACGCCACACACCGTCTTCGGGTATTACTTGCTGTTCTTGATTAATCACCGGTAAAGTAATTCTAATTTTACCACTGTTATTAGTAATCAACGCAGGTGTATAATCTGACAGTTTGTAACCAAATACAATTACACTTTGTTTAAATTCTAAGAATGGTGCAGTAACTGTGTAATCAATTTGCGTATCGATTACAAAATCTCCGCGTGTTAGCGTTACATGATCAGAAATAATCATGTCATTGTAAATGTATTCGTTGTTATTAATAAATCCAGTTTTAAGAGTCTGGCGACTATCATTGTTAGTCATGTTCATTCTAACAGCGTCTTCGACCTTAACCCAACGTGTACCGTCAAATCTAAACAGTCTGTTTGGCATAAAATCTGTGCGCAAGAAGAAGTCATCTTGCCCTGGTGCATCTGGAAACTGAATACCGTGTCCAAAGTCGTAGCCATTCTGGGGGAAGCCATCGCCGACAAGATACCCGGTATACCCGGTTCTTACAGGCCTTGCATTTGACTCTAATGCAGTAATAGATGTAACACTAGCGTCTAATGTAGACGTATCGGCAGTGTTAAGAATTGCTTTGCCTGTAGTTGGATCAACTGCTAATGTATAAAACTGTCGAGTTTCGTAACCGCTCTTAGGAGCATCTGCTTCGGCCTGGGCAACAATTGTATCGTTGATTTCAATTTCTTTATTGAATGTACTGATTAAATCTCTTAAAGTTGTTCCGTCAGTAACTGGATCACCGTTTGCATCTTTTGCAGGTTGGTTAAGAATATCTGCAAACTGTTGCATATCGTTAATTCGTTTTAGCCTTAGACGATACAAATGTGGATACCATGTGGCACTAAAGCCTTCGCTAGCACGGCCAACGTCTTCGATTACATAATAGCGAGGCATACCAAAATCATGATCGCCGAGCGTAAAATTATCTTTTAAGTGCGGCAACTCTAATACGTCTCCGCTAATTGGTTTACGGCCTACATATTTGATAAAATCGTTGATATGCACGGTCATAAACAATGTGTCATTGTCGATAAACAATCCAAATTGACTTAGGTTAAAGTCAATATTTTGAACGTTGTAAAGTCCACGAATTCTGTAGATAGAACTATCATATTTTCTATCTCGATTTTCTAAAAACAACAAGTCTTGAATATTTGTTACATCTGTTGTTGCATAATGCGGTTGATCCGCAGTTGCATTTTCTTGGGCAGTATTAGCGCCTAGATACTTGTGCAAAAATACGTCAGTACCGCCAACCTGAAACATTTCAGAAATCTGGCGATCTATAAACTTGTAGTCTTGCCCACGTTCGGGCTTGTAGAGTGATAATCGTGGCATAACGATATTTATCCGTCGGATAAATATACTAGGAGAACAAAAAATGCCTGAAATTACAGCTATCCAGAAAAGAAACGAAGTGTTTGAATATGTACGCACTATGTTAGGTGACGGCATGGTTGAAGTTGAGCTTGACCCAAAACATATGGAAATAGCCCTAACTCGCGCACTAACAAAATATAGACAACGTAGTTCTGGAGCAGTGGAAGAAAGCTACATGTTCTTAGAATTAGTACAAGATCAAAACGAGTACCGCTTGCCCGATGAAGTAATCGAAGTAAGAAATGTGTTTAGACGTGCAATTGGTAGTAGAAGTGGTTTAGGTGCAGGCGGTACTCTTTTTGAACCGTTCAACTTGGCGTATACAAATACATACTTGCTAAGTGGAACTATGATGGGCGGGCTAGCAACATACGAGCTATTTGCAGGGTATCAAAAGTTAGTTGGTAGAATGTTTGGTAGCTATATCGAGTACAAATGGAAGCAGCAAGCCCATACTTTAACTATTTTACAACGTCCTTTTGCAGCCGGCGAACAAGTATTGCTTCAGACGTATAACTACCGTCCAGACTGGGTGCTTTTGGACGATATCTATGCAAAACAGTGGTTGTTTGATTATACCCTAGCAGTGTGTAAGCTACAGCTCGGTGAAGCACGTAGCAAGTTTGGTAGCATTGCAGGTCCGGGATCTTCTATTACATTAAACGGTACTGCACTGCAAGCTGCTGGTAAAGAAGAAATCGAAAAACTTGAAAAAGAAATCGAAAATCTAGTACCGGGCGGAGTTCCATACACATTTGTTTTAGGTTAATTTATGAACAACATTCGCAGATTTATAGATATAGTAGAAGCACCAGAAGGGGATGTAATCGATCGCCCTCCTGTACGCACACCAGACCAGCAACAAAAAGAAGTTCCAGTACACTTACCAGGGGGCTTTACTGTTGTGATTTTAAATGATCCAATTACACCGATGGAAGTTGTTGTAGAAGCAATCATTTACGCAACTCGGTTAAGTCCCGACGAAGCAATTCGAAGAATGATGCGTGCTCACCAAGGCGGCTGGGCAGCAATTGCTAGCTATGCTAGTAGGGACGTTGCAGAAACAGTTGCAGATCGAATGATGAATCATGCTCGAAACAACAGCAAGTATGATCATTACAAGCGACACACTGGGCATCAAGGCCCGTGGCCATTTACGGCTGAAGTTATCGAAGCAGACGGCGGAAACGGCGAATAAAATCTTGACCCCTTATAGGTTAGAAATATATACTCTAACTTATTGAGGGGTTTCTTATGATTATAGGCGTATGCGGATTCATCGGCTCTGGCAAAGATACAATTGCCGATTATCTTACTAATTTCCACGGTTTTAGAAGAGAAAGTTTTGCCAACAGTTTAAAAGATGCTGTTGCCCAAGTATTTGGGTGGGATCGAACACTACTAGAAGGGCGCACAAAGCAAGCTCGAGAATGGCGAGAACAAGTCGACCCGTGGTGGGCACAAAGACTAAACATGCCTAATTTAACTCCTCGGTTAATGCTACAGCTATGGGGAACTGAAGTTTGTCGCAAAGGATTCCACGACGATATTTGGATTGCTAGCTTAGAAAATAAACTAAGAAACTCTACAGATGATATTGTTATTAGCGATTGCCGATTCCCTAACGAAATTAAATCAATTCGTGACGCAGGCGGAATTATTATTTGGGTTAAGCGTGGCGAGCTTCCTGAATGGTATGACTGGGCAGTTAGTGCAAATCAAGGCGAAGTGCAAAACTATACTTGGTCAACTAGCAAAGCAAAACTAGAAAAAGCAGGCATTCACGCAAGTGAAACAGCATGGGTAGGAACTAAGTTTGATGCTATTTTAGAAAATGACGGTAGTATCGATGACCTGTTTGCTAAGATTAAAGATCTGGTACAAGATCACCTTGCTTCCACTTCACACCTTCACGATGAAGGAGTCTTTGACAGTTTGAACACACCGTCTTAAGATTACTATGGTGGCAGTTGTTTAAATTGCCGTCAACATGGAACACATCAAACACCTCCGGGTGCGGACTTTTAAATCCGCATTTATCGCAGGTGTTTTTCTTTTTATAGCCAGCACGTTGCCATCGTGGAATACCATGATACAAACCATGCGCTGCACAAACTTCGCATAATTTTCTATAATATGCCCGACCATTTTTGTAGTAATTAATGGCTTTAGGGCGTGTTCCGCAATGGCATAAAGGTCTCATATTTTTATTTAAGCCTTTTCTGTCCCTTTTTCAGCTACTATAACTAGCCCAAAACTCCAATATACACTAAATACAAGTAGAATTCGTATTCATGGAGATTCTAATATGGCTCAATTAAGTTCACCAGGCGTAAGCGTTAGCGTTATAGACGAAAGTTTCTATACACCTGCTGCACCGGGTACAGTCCCTTTAATCATCGTTGCTTCTGAAGAAAGCAAACAAAATGGCGCAGGCACAGGTACAGCACCAGGCACGTTAAAAGCAAATGCCGGTACAGTATATTTGCTTACTAGCCAAAAAGATTTATCAGATACATTTGGTACACCTGTTTTCAAAACAGATGCTAACAATAATCCGATCCACGCTGGAGAGCAAAACGAATATGGTCTCCAAGCTGCTTATAGCTTTTTAGGTGTAAGCAACAGAGCGTATGTAGTTCGTGCAGACATCGACCTAGCACAGTTAAACGCAACAGCAACAGCACCAGCTGGTGAACCAGCAGACGGTACTTACTGGTTTGATACAAGTAATACACGTTTTGGTATTTTTGAATGGAATTCCGCTGCTGCAACTGTTACTGGCGGCCAAACATTTACTAACAAAGTACCTACTGTTATTACAGACAAGGCTAAGTTAGTAGGCGGTGTAGTTGATGGTATTCCTTTAGCAAGCGTTGGTGCAATTGGCGATTATGCAATTGTTGCAACAACAAACCTAAACAAACTATACTACAAGAAAGCAAAAACAGATACTGCTGCTGGTACATGGGTAGAAGTTGGTTCTACTGATTGGGCAAAGAGCTGGGCAACAGCACAAGGTACAATTTCTAATCCTGCACTATTAGCAGGCGATAGCTTGGTAATTAACGGTTCTACAGCAACTGGTGTTACTGACCTAGACGGTCTTGTTGCTGCAATTAACACACTAAGCATTCCTGGCATTACTGCTGGTAAGCCAAACAACAAATTAGAATTATACTCAACTGGTGTATCTCTTGTTATTTCTGGAACAAGTGCAGCTAAAGTTGGTCTACAAGAAAAGACTTACACAGCACCAGCATTGACAATTTCTAAGCATACACAAGTTCCTTCTTACAAGAGAACAGATAGTCCACTAACAGCAAACGGTATGCCAACTGGTTCTATCTGGGTTAAGACAACAACACCTAACTTAGGTGCTGACTGGATTATCAAGAAATATAGCCAAGCTACAAAAGCATGGACCGAACAAGCCGTAGCATTGTATGGTTCGAACGCAGCGGCATTAGCCGGCCTTGACGCAATCGGCGGCGGAATTAATTTAGCATTGGGGCAAACTTATGTTAAATTCAACGACGACGAAGGTACACCTACACTAGCAAACTTTAAGATTTATGCAAGAAGTGGGGTTGGTGCAACAACAATTCGTTCAGCAGTAATCAGTAACCAGTTTACTACTACTGGCGGTCTAGGCGGAAGCGCAGTTTATAGATTTACTATTAGCGAAACACAAAACGGTGCTTACACTGCACCTGTTGAAATTGAGTTTACTGCTACACAAACAGCAGAAGATGCAGACAGAATTTTAGCAGCGTTAACCGCAGCTCTTTCAGGAAGTAATGTAGTTGCTTCTAAGTCAGCAGCTGGCGAGATTATCATCAGCCACACACAAGGCGGTGACATTAAGCTAGTCGATACAGGCATTGATAGCATTGCTGCTGGAAGACCATTAGTTAAGATTTTCTCAACAACTACAACATCAAACTTCTACGCTGATCCAACAGGCGCAGCAGATAGCTATGTTGCAAGTCTCTGGACTTCAACAGTTGCAGGTGTAGCATTTGCTCCAGCAAGTGCAGACGCTCCTACAACTGATCCAGTAGATGGCCAACTATGGTACAACAGCATTGTTGACGAAGTTGATATTATGATCCACAACGGTACTACATGGGTTGGCTATGCTAACTATGTACAAAACCAAGCAGGCGGTGATTCGACTGACCCAGCTGGTCCGATTGTCAGTGCAAGTCAACCAACTACACAAAGCGATGGTACAGCTCTTGCAAGCGGCGACTTATGGATCGATACTAGCGATTTAGAAAACTATCCAACAATTCGTAGATACAACTACCTAACTAAGAAGTGGGTGCTTGTTGACAGTACTGATCAAACAACAGAAGAAGGCGTATTATTTGCCGATGCACGTTGGAGTACGAACGGCCGCGATACAACAGCAACTATTGCTGATTTGTTAAGCAGCAACTTCTTAGATCCAGATGCTCCAGATCCAGCACTGTATCCAAAAGGAATGTTGCTATGGAACTTACGTCGCAGCGGATTTAACGTTAAGCGTTTTGTTAAGAATTACATCGACATTAGTCTAAGAAATACTCGTTACAATGACGAGCAAATGGATACAACTGATCTAGAATACAATCCAGATCGTTGGGTAAGCGAAGCAGCTAACCAAGAAAATGGTGCAGGTACATTTGGTCGTAAGGCACAGCGTAAAGTTGTTGTACAAGCCCTACAAGCACTTGTTAATGCTAACCAACAAATCCGTGACGAAGAATCACGCATTTTCAACTTAATTGCAACACCTGGTTATCCAGAGCTAATTGGTGAAATGATTAGCCTAAACTATGACCGTGGTATTACTGCATTCGTTGTTGGCGACTGCCCAGCAAGACTAAAAGCAGATGCAACTACTCTAAGCAATTGGGGTTATAACACAGCAGGCGCATTGGAAGACAATGATCAAGGTCTAGCAAGTTTTGACGAATACCTAGGCGTATTTTATCCATGGGGTTACACAAGTGACAACTTAGGTAATAACGTAGTTGTTCCTCCAAGCCACATGATGTTACGTACTATTGCGTTAAACGACCAAGTCAGTTACCCATGGTTTGCACCAGCTGGTACACGTCGTGGCGGTATTACAAACGCAACAGCAGTTGGTTATGTTGACCCTGACTCTGGCGAGTTCCAATCAGTTGCATTGAATACAGGACAACGCGACACACTAGCAGCAATTAAGGTTAACCCATTAACATTCATTACTGGTACAGGTCTTGTCAACTACGGACAATATACTCGTGCTAAGAATGCTAGTGCATTAGATCGTATTAACGTAGCACGTTTAGTAATTTACTTACGTCGTCAATTTGCTCAATTGGCTAAACCATATGTGTTTGAACCAAACGACAAGATTACACGTGATGAAATTAAAGGTGCAGCAGAAAGCCTATTGTTAGAGTTAGTAGGACAACGTGCTCTGTATGACTACATCGTAGTTTGCGATACATCAAACAACACACCTGCAAGAATCGATCGCAGTGAACTATATCTAGACGTTGCAATTGAACCAGTTAAGGCAGTTGAATTTATTTACATTCCCCTACGCCTAAAGAACACTGGTGAAATTAAGGCACTAGGTTAAAAATAACGGAGCATAACAAATGGCAATTTCAAGTTTAAGCAAATTTACAGTACCTTTAGCTAGCGATCAATCCGCTAGCTCACAAGGTATGTTGATGCCAAAGCTCAAGTATCGCTTTAGAGTGATGTTTGAAAACTTCGGTACATCAACTCCAACAACAGAACTTACAAAACAAGTTGCAGAAGCTGCTCGTCCAAACGTACAGTTCGCAGATCAAAAAATTGAAGTGTACAACTCAGTTATACACTATGCAGGCAAACCAACATGGCAAACATTGTCTATCAAGTTGCGTGATGACGTAACTGGTGCAGTGTCTAAGCTAGTTGGCGAGCAAATGCAAAAGCAATTTGACTTCTTCGAACAGTCAAGTGCAGCAGCAGGCGGCGACTATAAGTTCTTAATGCGTGTTGAAATGTTAGACGGTGGTAACGGTGCTAACACCCCAGTAGTTTTAGAAACATGGGAGTGCTATGGATGCTATGTTACACAAGCTAACTATCAAGCATTAAGCTATGCAGGTCAAGAAGTTATGACTATTGACTTAACAATCCAGCCTGATAACTGTATCCAAACTTCGGGCGGCGCAGTAGCACCGACTAAGTGGACTAAGGGCACAGCAGCAACTGGTTCTGGTACAAGAGCATAATAAATTAGCCCACTTAGGTGGGCTTTTTTATGGTTAACTATAATGTGCGTAGATAATAATTAAATAAATATTATTATGGCATTCACACCTTCACAATTCTTAAACTTAACTAGCAATGTTACCCTTAGGGATCAACAGCACGCTGCGCGACTGTTTGTTGACGATCAATTTAGGTTAGCACCTAAACATAAGTTTTTATTCCATGTATCGTTTGGCATTAACCAAGCAGCGTTGATTACTACAGACTTGGCTCAAAGGTATAAGAACGAAATTAATATGCTAGTAAAGGCATGTGACTTGCCAAACATTTCTATTAATAGCGAAACGCTTAATCAATACAATAGAAAAAAGAATGTTAAAACATCAGTAAAGTATAACCCAGTTAACATTACATTCCACGACGATAATATGGGATTGATTAACCAATTATGGGAAAATTACTACAGTTACTATGTTGGCGATGCAACTAGCTCAAAAGATGCGGGTGCATACGATAGAACTGCAATGAAAAATTTTAGTTATATAAACAACACATATGGTTTAGATAATAATAGCAGTTCACCGTTTTTTAATTATATTCGCATTTATCAAATGGCTAGGCACGAGTTTGTTAGTTACACATTACATAATCCTATTATTACACAGTGGAATCATAACAAATTAGATTATGCACAAAATGCTACGCACGACAACACTGTGCAAATAGCATACGAAGCAGTATCCTACGATCGCGGTATAGTTAGTACTGAAACTGTTGAAGGTTTTGGAGCAGAGCACTATGACCAAACTCCTAGTCCATTACAAGGTATGGCTGATCCGGGTGCAATCAATCCATCATTAACTAGCGTAGCAAACATTACTGGTAATGCTAACGAATTCTTAACTAACATAGCCAACACTATTAACAGTTATCAAAACACCCAAACATTAAACAGCGGTCTACAGTCTGGAATTATTACTAACACTTCTGCTACAGCAAGACAGGGGGTTAGTGGACTACAAGGAGTTAATTTCCCTGTAGCATCTAATAGTAATAGCAGTACTGTAGTAGCAAAACCTATTAACATTATTACAGGAAGATAACATGTCAAATTTGCCATCGCAGCAAGTAGCCTCACTGCCTGATAGTTCAGCAGACGTTAAGCAATTCTTTGACAAGTATTATGTCAACAAAGTAAGTTTTCCAGCAAATCAAATTGATGCAGTTGTTGGATTCTTTTTAAAGAACGGGTTTGATATCGAAAGTGCCAGAAGTACTGGCATTGTGTTATTAAATCAAGCACGAGTCGACAACGTTAACGTATTTGAATTAATTGATACATTAAAAACGTTAACTGACGTACAGCTAAGTCAAGTTGTTGCACAAGTGTTAAATGCATACAGAGAAAAAGTAAGTTTACTAGGATACAGAATTGCTCCTTTAGTAGATACTTACGAAAGTAGAAACATCTTAGTATAATGCCTAAGTTTGCTAAAGGTAAATTTACAATGAAGCATCCCGAGAAATATGTCGGGACAAAAATGCCTATATACCGTAGTAGTTGGGAATGGCACTTCATGAACTTTTGCGACACAAATGAAAGCATACAAAAATGGGCTAGCGAAGCTATTAACATTCCTTATAGAGACCCATTGACTAACAGAAATACAATTTACGTACCTGATTTTTTCATACAGTATGTCGACAAATCTGGAAAAATGCACGTTGAATTAATTGAAATTAAACCAGCTAGTCAGCAATTACTTGAGCGTGTAGGAAAGAACAAATACAATCAAGCACAGTATGTAAAAAATCAAGCCAAATGGGCCGCAGCTAATGCGTGGTGCAGGCAACAAGGAATTAAATTCCGTGTACTAAACCAAAATGATATTTTCCATACCGGCGGTGCAGCATAAGTAAAGTTATGACAAGAAAACTCGAAGAACTTTTAAACTTGCCCGAAAGCAAGAATATTATCAAAACTGAAGAAAAGAAAGCGGCCAAAGCCGAGGTCGCTAAGCCAGCTCCTTTCCTAAGAAGCATGGAAGAGTTTGATAAAATTTCAGCTAGCTTACCACAAGTAAAGGGGCTAGGCGATATTGCAGATTCTGAATTTGATGTACTTGCGCAACGTGCAACAGATGCATACGACGATTTAATCGACTTAGGAATGAACGTCGAAGCTCGTTATTCTGCTCGCATATTTGAAGTAGCAGGATCGATGCTTAAGAATGCTATTGATGCTAAGTCGGCTAAAATTGACAAAAAACTTAAAATAATTGAGCTACAGCTTAAGAAACAAAAGTTAGATCAAGACTCGGCCGCAGCAACTGAAGACAACGGTGTTAACTTATCGGGCGATGGGGTCATTATTGCTGATCGCAATAGTCTTATCGAAAAACTTAAAAATATGAATAAATAAGCTATCGGGATTAGAAATATGAAATCATTTAAAGAATATTTGACAGAGAGCAAAAAAGTATACGACTTTAAGATCAAAGTTGCACACGAATGCCCAGAAGATTGTGCTGACAAGATCAAAGAAGCATTGAGTGTATACAACTGCACTAGCTGCTCAAGCGGTGCGAGTTTGCCAATCCAGGAATCACATTTTGACTTTCCTGAAGAAAAGAATGTAAAAGTTACTTCTTTTGAAGTTAGTTTAGATTACCCTACAACTAGTCAGCAAGTACGTGCTGCGGTTGCAACTAAGTTACAAAAAGCAGAATCATGTATTATTGTACGTAACCCTGCAGAAGAAGCAGAAGTGTTGCTAAACCATGCGAATGATTCTAAGCCAGAAGGTTCTTTACTAGAAAAAGACTACGAAAAGTCAAAAGACAATCAGTCATTAGTTGGTGAAAAGCAAAAGATGGCTTTGCTAAAAGAACTTGGTAAAAACAAAACACAAGGCACACAATACAAAGGTGCTAACGAAAAGATTCTAGCTAAAAAGTTACCTAGCGAGAAAGCTGCTAAAGAAAAGACAGCACAAAATAACACAAGTCCTGTTGGTAGTAAAAAGATTACTAAACCAGAGGTAGGGACTACCGGAGGACGTTAATATGAATTTTCAAGACCTATTATCAAAGTTAAAAACTTTAGAAGAAACATCTACACAAGAATGTGGCGATAGCCCTAGCATGGCAGGCGGCGACGATCTGCTTGTTGGTGAACAAGGTGTAGAAGAATGTGGCATGGGCCCTGATATGAACAAACAAGCTAACAACGTTTCGATGAATGTTAGCATGAACGGCAGCGGCGCAGGCGGCATTAAAGACTTAATGAACATTCTTAAGAACATCGATCAAGGCAGTTCGGACAAAGATGTTATCGTGGGTATGGACGAAGAAAACAGCGATGGGGATTTTTCCAAAGCAACTACATCACCCGACCAAGAAGTTGCCGATATGAGCGCAATGCTAAGAACAGGTAATGACTTATCAAGCAAGGGTGCAGAGCGTCCAAAAGTTAACGGCGGCGGAAACCCAATGCAAGAAGCACTTGTACAAAAGCTATCTGCGCACTATCAGCGTATTAAAGAAAATAGTTAATCAATAACACTATATCAAAAAGGGGCTAATTAGCCCCTTTTTTTGTGTAAATAAAAGTATGGCAAAATCACTAGACGGCGTCTTAACCAAAAAGGCGCATACAAAGGAAAAGTTTACAGAAGAACAAGTACAGAGCTTGTTAATGTGTGCTGACCCCGTTGAAGGGTATATGCATTTTGTTAAAAACTATTTTCATATTCAGCACCCTACTAAAGGTAAGGTAAAGTTTGAACCATTTCAGTATCAGGAACGATTGCTTCATTCTTACCATGATTATCGATTTAACATTAATATGATGCCGCGCCAGAGCGGTAAAACTACATGTGCTGCGGGATATCTTCTATGGTACGCAATGTTCCACCCAGACCAAACTATTCTAGTTGCAGCCCACAAGTACACTGGTGCCCAAGAAATTATGCAACGTATTCGCTATGGATACGAACTATGCCCCGATTGGGTTAGGGCTGGTGTTACTAGCTACAATAAAGGATCTATCGAATTTGATAACGGTAGCCGTATTGTAAGTCAAACAACCACGGGCACAACAGGTCGTGGTATGTCTATTTCGCTCTTATACTGCGACGAGTTTGCATTCGTGCAGCCTAACATTGCTAATGAGTTTTGGACATCTATTTCCCCTACACTAGCAACTGGTGGTAAGGCAATTATTACAAGTACACCAAACTCCGACGAAGATACATTTGCGGAAATTTGGAAAGAGTCACAAGACTTGTTTGACGAGTTTGGCAATACTAAAGAAGATAACATTGGACGCAACGGGTTCCACGGATTTAGAGCTGAATGGTATGAACACCCGGATCGTGATGACGAGTGGAAACGCAACGAAATGGGCCGTATTGGCGAAGAACGATTCCGTCGTGAATACGGTTGCGAATTCTTAATCTACGACGAAACTCTAATTAACAGTATTAAGTTAAGTGAATTACTTGGTCGCGAGCCATTGTTTAAAATGGGGCAAGTTAGGTGGTTCAAAAAGCCACAAGCTGGGTGCTTATATCTAGTTGCACTTGATCCTAGTTTAGGAACAGGCGGCGACTTTGCTGGTATTCAAGTTTTTGAGTTACCAAGCATGACACAATGCGCAGAATGGCAGCATAACATTACACCAGTTCAAAATCAGGTTAAAATATTCCGAGATGTGTTACGATACATTCAAGACGAAATTGGAATGGAAAACACAAACAGCATTTACTACAGTGTAGAAAACAACACAGTCGGCGAAGCTGCTTTAGTCGTTATTCAAGATTTGGGTGAAGAAACATTTCCAGGACTTTTTGTTAACGAGCCGCAGCGTAAAGGACATGTTCGCAAATTCCGTAAAGGATTTAACACTACCCATGGAAGTAAAATTTCAGCATGTGCTCGATTAAAATTCTTAGTCGAAGAAGATAAGATGAAAATTTATAGCAAAACGCTTATAAGCGAATTAAAGGCGTTTATTGCTAAAGGAGTTACATTTAGTGCTAAAGAAGGCCTACATGACGACTTAGTAGCAGCATTGCTATTAATTGTACGTATGAGCGTTGTTCTAGCAGAATGGGACCCACAAGTGTTTGAAATGATGAGCGTTGACGGGCATATGGACGAAGATTTCGAAGCACCGTTGCCTATATTTGTTTCAAGCGGATTCTGATAAATATAACATGAACATTAATTTAGACAATATTGCTAAAGATCTGTACGGAAAGATACAAACACGATTTCAAGACATTGAAATTGGTGACCAGCATGGCACTGTATTGTCCCGAAAAGAAGATATTCCTAATGCAAGATTCTTTGAATTCGAGTATATCGAAAACGGAGAAAGTCTTGGTACTATTGCAATTACACTAGACGAAAAAGAAGGAATTATCGTTCAAGTCAGCGGCGACCTTGTAGACGATAGTAACAACACTACACATCACGGCGCCTATAGATTTATTCGTAGCTTTAGGCAATTTGCCAAAAGCAGAATGCTACAGTTTAAAGTAGACAATATTGGAAAAAGCAACTTGGACAAGAGAGACTATATGTTCCAAGCTAAACGCAAGGAAGAACCGGTTATGCCATCGATAATGGAAAGTAAACTTTACGGTAACAATAGAATGAGTTACCAGGATTTAGGCGAAGCAAGGTTAGTTATTAAACACAGCCAGCCTGTTAACTTAGATCTTCCAGCAGGTCGTACAATGCACATTGACAGCATTTACATCGAAAATGCACAAGGTGAACGTTTTAGATATCCATTTAAGCATTTAAGTGGAGCTCGTGCTCTAGCTGAACACATCAAACATGGCGGTATTCCTTACGATAGCATTGGCAAACACATCACTGGTCTAAGCGAAGAACTAGCAGGTTTACGCAAGTTCAAAGGCTATGTAATGCGTCAGGAACAAGTTTCCGAAGCAATGGGTTCAGTAACAACTCGTGTAGTTGAACGCATTGAAGAAATTAAAAAACAGATTCAACAGCTACAACGTTCTTCTTATTACGAAGCATTTGCCGAATCTTTTGAAGAACAAGACGAAGTTTTGATTCCGGAGGAAATTCAAAACGATTTAATTAATCGATTAACAATTCGTACATTTAACGAAGAGTTAAAATCAGTATTCCCATATATCTATAAGTTTGTCAACGAAGGCGAATTGCCGGTTACTGAACTAAGTGCAGACGATATCCTAGGTGAAACATCATCTGATTATTGCGATGCGTGCGATAGACCAGATGACGAATGTGTTTGTGATAAAGAAAAAACAGACGAAGGTTTTGATCCAGAATTAGAGTTTGAGTCTTTCTTAGAAGGTATTGTTAACGAAGACAGAGACGAATTATTCAGTCCTAATAAGGCTGCTAAGTTACGAGCAATTGAAAAACTCAACCAAGTATTGGCAAAAGAATTACCAGGCGGTCCAAACGGCATTAATGCTGTAGAAAGTCTAAAAGGAATTATTGACGATCCCGAGTTTATCAGCAGCCTAATCGAACTAGATCCTAACCTAGATGTTAGACCAGTTATACAACAATGGTTAAACGATAACCTAGATAAATTCCCAGGTAACGCAGCCGAAACTCTTGCTTTAATCGACTTTGGCGGCGAAGAAAGTGAGCCGGCAGCAGAAGAACCTGTTCAAGAACCAGCAGCAGAAGAACCACCAGTACCGGCTGCTCCGCCAGAAGTTCCGCCTGCACCAGAAGCTGCACCAGCAGCACCTGCTCCAGCAGCACCTGTTGCCGAGAGCATCATTAATGCTTTAAGAAAAGCAAAGCGTGCAGGAGCAACCTTAGAAACTGCATTAGATTTTGGCTTTGGCGTAAAGACTATTGCAGAAATTATCGAAGAATGCGGATGCGATCCTCGCGCAGTTGGATTTAGTGACGAAGAAGGCGAAGAGCCTCAAGAGTCTGGTGTGCCAGCAATGTTAAAATTTATTTCTGGTTTTTACAACAAAGATGCCAACAACTTGCAAGAAGGCAACTTTACAATCGGTGGCACACGCATGAAGATTAAATTGAAGAAAGCATGGGAAGAAGGTGAGTTTGGCGACTGCCCTGCTTCTGACGTAGCTAAAGTATTCAAATTAATCGATGCAAAAGATCCTAGCAATGATACTAGCGGTCAAGAACAAAATCATATTTTAAAACTAGCAGGTGTTCGTCAACAACCTGGTAGTATTAACGATACCGTAGATGGTTTAGAAAACAACATAAAGGGCATAAAGTTTAGTTTTGCCGAAAGCAACGATCCTTTGGACGAAATTAAAGCTCTTACTCAAAGACTTAATAGGAAATAATATGTCATCAATTCGCGATTATATTAACTTAGTAACAGAAAAGAGCTTGTTAGCTGAAGCAGACGCAGCAGTTTGGACTCCAACTCCAGACCAAGCAAAATGGATTGGCGGTGCTAATCAACAAGACCCATACATTCTTTCAAGAATGCCGGGTGATAAGCCTCCAGTTACTCATTTTACAGATCCTAAAGATCAAGCACTTGCAAAACAACTAGGGTTCCCAGCAGCACCTGACTCTCAGAACCCAACTGACCCAAGTTCGGCCGCAGCAGTGAACGGCAGCGATTTACAAAGTGATCAAGCAACAGCAGCCGCAGCCGCAGCAGATCCAACTAATCCGAGTTCAGCAAATGCAGTTAATGGTAGTGATTTACAGAGTGATCAAGCAACAGCAGCCGCAGCCGCAGCAGATCCAACTGGCCAGGCAGCTACACCGGCAAACAGAGATAGCATGCCATTTAGTGCAGCATTTGCAGATGCACGTAAAAAAGGCGAAGCAACATTTAAGTGGAAGGGCAAAGACTATACTACTCAAATGGCGGCTAAACCAGCACAAGGCGCAACTCCGGCTGCACCGGGTACAGATGCAAGTGGAAGGAAAACAGCAGCAACTGATCCCCGTGTTGTAGGCAATTCTACACAAAGCGCAACACCAGCAGCGACGGTACCGGCCACTACAACATCGACATCGAGAGCTACACCAAGCGATACAACTGGACTAGGAAAAAAAGGACCAACGGTAGCAGCAGCACAAGGTAAAGATCCTAGTAATCCGTTGAATCAACCAGTTTTCCGCCCAGGTGCATCTCCAGCGCCAGGAACAGCAGCAGCAGCACGCAGAGCGCCAGCAGAAACCCCTGCACCGGGAACAGCAGCAGCAGTTCGTAGCGGTCAAGCAGCTACACCGGCAGCAAATCCTAACGTAGCAAAGCTACAAGCGGAAATTGATCGATTTACGCAAAAGAACAACATGTCTTATCAAGCAAACAAAGATTATGTTGCTAAACTTCAAGCACAACTTGGTAAGCCAGCAGCAACACCGGCAGCACCTGTAACACAAGGCGCAACAAACGCTAGTAGACAAGACATGGAAGAAAGTTCTAAGTACGACGAAGTGGAAAGACTTGTTAGTTTAATCCACTATAGATAATTGGTAAAAATAAATCATATTTAAGGCACCGAATGCCTTGTAATGATAAATAAAAACGCATACACTACAAGTATGCGTTTTTTGCTTTATGTAGATCATAAAGTGAAACAGGCAAAAGCCGAAAGGCAAAAACACAAAGGCTTATTAAGGAGAAAATACTATGGCAACTTTGGCAGAAATTCGTGCAAAATTAAAGGCAGCTGAAACTAAGAGTTCAGGAGAAAGAACAGGCAGTGATAAATCAGTTTATCCTTTCTGGAATTTAAAAGAAGGACAAGAAGCAATCCTCCGCTTCCTACCAGATAAGAATCAAAGCAACACTTTTTTCTGGGTCGAACGTGCAATGATTAAATTGCCATTCGCAGGCGTAAAAGGTGAAACCGACAACAAAGAAACAATCGTTCAAGTCCCATGCATGGAAATGTATGGCGAAACCTGTCCAATTCTTTCCGAAGTTCGTGGTTGGTTCAAGGATCCAAGTCTCGAAGACATGGGCCGTAAGTACTGGAAAAAGCGTAGCTACATTTTCCAAGGTTTCGTTGTAGAAGACGGTCTTGGTGAAAAAGACTCTGATAAACCAGAGAATCCAATCCGTCGTTTCGTTATCGGACCTCAAATTTTCAAACTCATTCAATCAGCATTGCTAGATCCAGAACTTGAAGATCTACCAACTGACTACACAAACGGTATTGACTTCCGTATGAAGAAGGGTAGCAAAGGCGGTTACGCTGACTATTCAACTTCAACATGGAGCCGTCGTTCACGTCCACTAAGCGACGAAGAAATGGCAGCAGTCAACGCAACAGAAGGCTTGCATACATTGTCTGATTTCCTTCCTAAGAAACCAACAGAAGTTGAGTTGAAGGTTATCAAAGAAATGTTTGAAGCAAGTGTCGAAGGCGAACCATTTGATATGGATCGTTGGGGTCAGTACTTCAAACCAGCTGGCATGAGCCAAAATACTGGCGATCCTAACAAAGCAACAACAGCATCTGCACCAGCAGCTACTACAGCTAGTCGTGTTCAAGACGACGCTGAAGAAGTAGTTCAGAGAGCAGCACCTGCTCCTACTGCATCTGCACCAAAAGCAGAATCAGCTGGTGGCGAAAGCAAAGCACAAGATATCTTGGCTATGATTCGCAACCGCCAAAAGCAGTAATAAAAAACGCGGCTTGGGCCTCTTGTACCTAGTACTACGCCCAAGTCATCTTTAATTTAGGAGAAATACTAGTATGGCTACAAAGCCTTTTGATTTATCAAAATTTAGAAAAACTCTCACTAAGGCAATTGATGGTCTTAGCGTAGGGTTTAGTGATCCGACAGATTGGATCAGCACTGGTAACTATGCATTAAACTACTTGATTAGCGGAGACTTTAAAAAAGGTGTTCCACTAGGCAAAGTAACAGTTTTTGCAGGTGAATCAGGTGCAGGTAAGAGTTATATCTGCAGTGGTAACCTAGTTCGTCACGCACAAGAACAAGGCATTTACGTTGTCTTAGTTGATAGTGAAAACGCACTTGACGAAGCATGGTTGCACGCACTCGGTGTTGACACAAGCGAAGATAAGTTGCTCAAACTTAACATGGCTATGATTGACGATGTTGCTAAAACTATCAACGAGTTTGTTAAAGAGTACAAGGAAATGCCTGAGGAATCTCGTCCACGAGTATTGTTTGTTATTGACTCGTTGGGTATGTTGCTAACACCAACAGACGTTAATCAGTTCGAAGCAGGCGACTTAAAAGGCGACATGGGTCGTAAGCCTAAGGCACTTACAGCACTTGTTCGTAACTGTGTAAACATGTTCGGTGCGTTAAATATTGGTTTAGTCGCAACTAACCACACATACGCATCACAAGACATGTTTGATCCAGATGACAAAATCTCCGGCGGTCAAGGCTTTATCTACGCTAGCTCAATTGTTGTTGCTATGCGTAAGCTAAAGTTAAAAGAAGATGAAGACGGTAACAAAACATCTGAAGTAAATGGTATTCGTGCTGCATGTAAGATCATGAAGACACGTTATGCTAAGCCGTTTGAATCAGTTCAAGTTAAAATTCCTTATGCTACAGGTATGAGCCCATACAGCGGTCTTGTTGACTTGTTTGAAGCAGAAGGTTTGCTCAAACAAGAAGGCAATCGCTTAAAGTGGATTGATCCTGAGACAGGAGAAGAGTTCAAATTCTACCGAAAAGAATGGAAAGATGATAAATTAGATATGATAATGGAGAAATTCCATTTGAAACCATCAGTAACAACTGCCATTCCTGAGGAGAACGAAGAACATGTTGAATGAAACACAAATTGGTGATATCTGGGTACTGTTTAGTGACTTTATTGACAAGAAACAGTTAGAAGTTGCAGCAGAAAGATATGTCGATTTGCTTGCAGACTACGGTGTCGGAGATCGTACACTACAATCTGCGTGTGGAATTGATAAAACACTAGATGATGCAATTGAGTATTACTTAGACGAGCCATCTGACGAAGATGATGACTATAAAGAATTGGATTTCTAATGGGCTGGTACGCTAAAGTTTCAAAAGACATTTCGAATATTCCCGATGCCGTGGAATACTACACCGCCGAATTAATTGCTGCCAAGAATGAATGCCGTATAACGGGAAACGTAGAAAAAGCCGCAGCAAGTATGCCGGGTATCGTGGAACAACGATTTAGTCAGCTTCAAGAAATCGAAGCAATTTTGGAATATTTAAATATCGAACTTAGAAGACTCAAAAGTCAGCATTTTAGAAAGTACCTTGAAAGTTATCAACGTGCTCTTAGCTCAAGAGACTGTGAAAAATTTGTTGAAGGTGAAGCAGACGTAGTTGACTTTGAAAAAATTATCAACGAGTTTGCTTTACTTCGCAACAAGTGGTTAGGTATTACTAAAGCGTTAGATCAAAAACAATGGCAAATTACTAATATTGTAAAATTACGTGTTGCCGGTATGGAAGATGCAACTTTATAATTAATTTGTCCAAAATCTGTACAATAGGCCTTAAATAATTATGAGGCCTATTTTTTTAACTGTTGACTTTTACTAGTTGCAGGTTGTATAATATTTTTATGATGAACGTCGATCAATTACTCACTACCTTAGTAAACAATCAGGAAGAAGAACTTAAAAATTCTGTTATGCCTAGAGACATGCGCATCCTGATTAGTCTTGCTAAAGGTATTTCGAACCCCAATTTCATTACAGAAAACCAGGGGCGTCTTCTATTGAAAATATTTTCAGAAAACAGGAAAAAAATGTCGAGAATTGTTAATAACTTAGATGCAGTGCTCGAAGCTCCTACATGGTCTAAACCATTTAGGCTTCCCGATACTACTAAGAAAATTTACATTTCTCATATCACTGATGAAAATAGCACACTAACTATTGAGTTCGCATTTTCTACTACTCTTAAGAAGAAAATTACCTCATTGTCAAAGGCACTAACCGGCCTTGTACAAGAAGCAGGCGGAAAAAAGTTTCATGCTGATTTCACTGAACGTAACATTGTTACCTTGATTGACAACTTTAAAGACTCTGGTTTTGACATCGATGAAAAATTGATGGATTTTTACAAAATTGCAAAATCTTGGGATGAAACAGAAGTAAAAAATCAGTTTCTAATTAACAATGCTACACACGAGCAACTGTTAAAGAAGTTGAAAAATGAAATCGGCGATGAGTTTTTGTCTAATGAAACAGTACTAAAAGACAGGTCAATTCGTTACCAGTTTTTTACCGAAAATTCTCAAAAAAATCCAGAAAATTTGACCGAAATTATTGCCAACAGAAATAGCACACGTATTTGGGTCGACACAAATAAATTTGATCTTGAAGAACTTTTTAAGAGTCTTGTTGAGCTAAATCGCTTGCCAGTACTGTTAGTGTTTGATTCTTATTCTTCAAAAAATTCTGTCGAAGAATTGAAAAAAATTGACAAAATTTTGGAAAAAATGGGGATCACTGAAAACGTTGGAATTTACTTTAGACTTGCAAACAACGACGAAGGAAAAGATTTCAACCAAATCATTAAAGAAAAAAATTACAATTGTCGATTGGATTCAACGACAAAAGTAGTGGGCGTTCAGAGCGGAAAAATACCGAAATTTTTACTAAAAACCGACTGGACTCCTATGAGTGTAATTAGCATCGGTACAAATTTAAATCACAACAAGACATCAGTTTATGCAAACTGCTGCGACTTAGTTATTACGTACTCAAGTCGCGAACCATTATTCGAGCCTAAATTAGCATGGGTGTAAAATTAATAATAAAAGACGAAGTAAACATCAAATTTGAGGGGCTTGCATTAGACGCCCGCAAAAAACTAGCAAATACTTTTAAGTATGAAGATCCTACTGCAAGGTATCGTCCTGCCTACAAACTAGGTAGATGGGATGGTACTACTAGCATGTTTGGCCTTGGCGGTAACGGTTATTTGAGCCAGCTAGAAAAGTGCTTTCAAGTGCTTTCTGACATGGATGTAGAGATTAGCGAAGTTGAAGATTTACGAAAACCTGTAAAGATTGAGTTCCAAGAAGTTACTGCAAACTATTGGGCAGACATGGGTAAAGTATGGCCAGAAGGTCATCGATTTGCCGGACAACCGATCAAACTTCGAGATGACCAGGTCGAGGTCGTAAACCGATTTTTTACCAATACACAAGCATTACAAGAAGTTGCAACGGGTGCAGGTAAGACTATTATGACTGCAACACTTGCTCACTGTGCAGAAAAATATGGACGTACTGTTACAATTGTCCCCAATAAGGATCTAGTTACACAGACTGAAGAGGACTTCGTTAATGTGGGGCTAGATGTTGGGGTATATTTTGGCGATCGAAAGATGATTGGCCATAAACATACAGTATGCACATGGCAAAGTCTTAACGTGTTAGATAAAAAATCTAAAAACTGGGACGTAGAAGAAGCATTAACGTTAGCTGAATTTCTCGAAGGAGTTGAAACAGTTATTGTCGATGAAGTCCACATGGCTAAGGCACAAGTTTTGCAAAATCTACTAACACAAAACTTAAGAAATGCACCCATTCGCTGGGGCTTAACAGGCACAGTGCCAAAAGAAGACTTTGAAGCTGAACCAATCTATGCAAGCATTGGTCCAGTAGTAGGCGGCATTGCAGCACACGAATTGCAAGAAATCGGCGTGCTAAGTCAACTACAAATTCAGGTGCTACAACTAATAGATTTACCAGAATTTAAGTCATACGCCGAAGAATTAAAATATCTAGTTACAAACAAAGAGCGTATGACTTATCTTGCTTCATTAATTAGATCAATATCAGAATCAGGCAATACATTAATACTTGTAAACAGGATCGATACAGGCAAATTTTTAACAGAGTTACTACCAGACGCAGCATTTATTTCAGGCGAGGTAAAAGGAACTAAACGTAAAGAGGAATATAAAGAACATGCAACTAGTGATAAAAAGATTACTGTGGCGACTTACGGTGTGGCCGCTGTGGGTATTAATATTCCTCGTATTTTTAATTTGGTTCTTCTGGAAGCCGGAAAGAGCTTTACAAGAGTTATACAAAGTATTGGACGAGGCATTCGAAAAGCCGAAGACAAAGACTTTGTCCAGATTTGGGACGTCACGTCGACTTGTAAATACGCCAAGCGTCACCTCACTACGAGGAAAAAATATTACAAGGAAGCCAAGTATCCCTTCACGATTGAGAAAGTGGATTGGCAAAAATAAGGAATTATGCAAATATTAACATTAGACAACGTTACATTTAATTTAAACAATTTACCAGACGAAGTAGACGACAGCACGCGGTTTGCAGTTCTTGATAACTCAACTCCTGTAGACCCTGACTTTTTCTTTATGCCGTTAATTTTTCTAGAATCATTTAATGCTCCTGCAATGGTTTTAAGAATCGGAGAAGACGAAGTAACAATGCCGATCGATTGGTGTATAGCAGTAGGAGACAGCACTTCGTCGAGTGATATTGAGATACTTCCGTTAACTAGTTTAAATGACAGAGGGTTCGAAGCATTGATTTTTAACCCATTAAGTAGTTTTAGGGTTGAGTTTAAGAAGATAGAAATTGTAAATTTTTACAGTGACGTTAAGTGGTATTTTCCTAAAATGAAAAACAGTCAATTGCTAGCAGTGCCAACAAGAACAGGCGAAAAACCACCATGCGCATACTTTGTTAAAGAAATTAGTAGACAAAGCGAAATTATTCAATTAGACAAAATTCTATGACGCCTAGCATATTGTTTGCCGTTCCTATATGGGATACAGAATATCCAAACTTTGATTCTAATAAGGATCAGTTGATTGCTGACTTAAAGAGTTACCTGGATGAAAATCCTACAGAAGTTCGATCAAATGTTAACGGCAAACATAGCAAGACTCTTCTTCATACTGACCCAAGATTTTCGAACCTTTTTGGTTATATTACACACATTGTAAATGAATCAGCAGAGTCAATTAACTTGAACTGTAGATTAAAAGTTATGGAATCTTGGGTCAATATAAACGACACACCCGGGTCATTTAATCTTCAACATATACACGGTGGGGTAATATCCGGTATCTTTTATCTACAAGTTCCTGCTGGTAGTGGCAAGTTGTATCTAACAAACCCTGCACCTATCAACTTATGGGAAGGACTTAACACACCTTTAGATAGAAGTGAGTTTGCTGGAGAAACTAGAGAGATCGATCCAATAGAAGGAACTATTATTATGTTTCCTAGCTACTTGCCTCATTCTGTAGGTCCAAATACTTCTGATGTAGAAAGAATTTCAGTTGCATTTAATACAACGATAGTGAGGCCATAATGGGAACTCTTAAACCTGGAGCAACGTATCTATATGAGTATGAGGACGGTGATGTCTACGCCAGAGAATACGGTTGTAAGGAACGAAAAGTAATTGGTATGAAATACCCGTATGAAACAAAAGAAGAGATTGAAAAATACATGCAAGAAGAAGCATTATGGAAAGACATTCGACGAAAGTCTGAAACCAATCCTACTTTAAAATCAGCACTTGAACGTGCTATAATGATCTATAAACTTAGTGAGAACAAATTACCATGACATTGCATGTTGCATATTTTCAACCAACAGTAGTTGCTATTGATCAAATAACTCCAGTTGAGTTTAGTAAGATTTTTACACTAGCTACTGAACTACATAACCACCCGGAACTAAATGATTCTGACAACCCTTTCCTTAGTATTAGGGGAGGACAACAAATACAAGTATACCCAAACTCTCTTAACATTGATGTTTCGTGGTTAGTAAAATATCTAGAAACAATGTGCAAAGGGTACATGGAATTAGTAACTGCACAAAGCGGCAAGGATGACTTAAAACTTTGCAAGCCTGTTATCACTAGTATTTGGACTATTAAGCAACAAGCTGGGCAATATCAAGAATTGCACAGTCATCCAGGTGGCAATTTAAGCGGTAACATGTATATTAGTGCCCCCGAGCTAGAAGAAGGCAGCTTACCAACAGATGCACAAGTTGCATTTAGAATGCCGCAGACTAGGGATGTGTCTAAGTTTATCATGAGTGATACTTGGAATTACACACCACAACCGGGTAGTATTATTTTATTTCCAAGCCATATTCCTCATACAGTTTATCCATGGAAGGGTACTGGTAGCAGGATTGTAATGGCTTTTGATGCGAGGTTAGAACCAGATGTCGAACAAACACGTAGATCTATTTAAGGACATGATTCCTGCAATTGATATGAATATCAGAGAATTGTGGGACGCAGTAACTGATGATGGCCGCAAAGAGATTAAAGGTGACATGTGGAACCTTAATCGATACATCAGTAGCGTAAAACACAGCAACAAAGAAATCCAACAGCACTTTGTTATCACAGTCAATGAATACTATAATAAGAACTGGAATGTTTTACAAAAAGAACATGCTAAGTTACTTTGGTTATCTCTCTGTATGTGTAGCTACGACGGTAAGACAACATTCTTTCATGAATGGATTCCTGCAAAACGTATGTCAAGTAATAAAAAAATTCCTTGGCTAATGCAATGGAATCCAACAATGAAAGAAGATGATATCGAACTACTTGCTAAAATAATGACAGATAAAGAGTTTAAAGAGATTGCTAAAGATCACGGCATGGATGACTCTGAAATTAAGAAAATTGTCAAATGATGAAACTACAAACTATGTCGTTTACTTGCCAACACTGTGGAAACAAATTTGCTAAAGAAAAAACATTAGCAGTGCATGTCTGTGAACAAAAACGTAGAGCATTGGCAAAAACTGAAAAACATGTTGTTCTAGGTTATGCTACTTACAATAAGTTTTATAAGTTTAACCAAAATGCAAAAGCTGATAAGACATATGACGAGTTTGCAAAAAGTCCTTACTACAATCAATTTGTAAAGTTTGGTAGTTTTGTTAGCAATGTTAATCCGCTATACCCAGACAAGTTCTTAGACTATGTAGTAACTAGCGGAGTTAAGTTAGACCATTGGTGTAGAGACGATTTATACGACAAGTACGTTGTTGACTTAATTAAGAAAGAACCAGTTGAAGTTGCTCTTGAAAGAAGCATTAAGCACATGGTCGAATGGGGAGAAGCAAATAGTGCTGCATGGAACCATTACTTCTTGTACGTTAGTTTAAACAGAGCAACCTACGACGTTAAAGATGGAAAAATTAGCCCGTGGCTTATTTTAAATTCAAGTAACGGGAAAGACATGCTTCGCAAATTTAACGATGAGCAACTAAGTGCAATTGGGGCAATTATGGATGTGCCTTACTGGTTGAGCAAATTTAAAAAACTCCCAGCTGATGTTGAGTTAGTTAAGCAAGTAGTTAAGGAGTCAAATATATAATGCCGGATATTGATATTGATTTTGCTAATAGGGCCAAAGCACTTGAATTGTTCAAGCATGTTACTGCAAGTATAAAAGAAGATAATGGCACTTTTAAAAAGCACAATACTGGCGTATATTGTACGCCTATCCCGTACAATCCTTTTACAGGACTAAGTACAATAGATTATAAAGAAGCAGAAGATAGAGGTTATTTCAAGATAGATTTCTTGAATGTAAGTGTGTATGAAGGTGTAAGAGATAGAAAGCATCTCAAAACTTTAATGGAGACTGAACCACTATGGGATCTACTAGAACAGGACGAGTTTGCAAATTTACTATTCCACGTAAATGGGCATGGTTACTTGATGAGACAGATGAAACCTACAAGTATCGAAGAGTTGGCAATGTGTCTCGCTTTGATCCGCCCTGCGAAGAAACACCTAATTGGGAAGAGCTTTACCGAGATTGGGAAGACGATTTGGGAGAAACCGGAGAACGGTGACTACTACTTTAAAAAGGCGCATGCCATAGCGTATGCGCACGTAGTAGTGGTGCAGATGAATCTAATTTGCGAACAAATTAGCTACGAGCATACTTAACGTGTTTTTCTAACTAATTGAACTGATTTACGCTTGACTCTTTTAAGAGTTAGGTTCATTAAGTTGACAACAGGTCCTAGTATAATTCGCACATCTTTACTGTTAAAAGTTTTGATAGCGTATGCATACGGATAAATCTGTTCTCTACAAAATATGTTAATTGGGAACTGCCTATTGCTTTCCCACCACCAGGTTTCGCCAATTTCTAAAAATGCTGTTCTTTCTTCTGGTGTTCGAATTGAGTTCAGATCGTAGAAGCTAGTAACAAATTGATCTTGGTTAATAATGATGCCTATGTACTCTTCGCCGCCGTAGTTTAGCACCGAAATAAAGGGTAAATTTTGTTCTATATCTTCTCTTAATTTTGCCATAAATACTATATTATAGGTTTGCCAGAATGCAAAAAATCTCAACATATTTATATCCAAATAGGATTCAACTATTAGCTGATTTGGCGGGCTTCAATGTGGAGTTTACAAACGTGTATCAAAGAACAGTTAAAATTTATCAGGGTGTAGATAACGTCTTAGAGTTTGACATTAAAAACGCTGACGAAAAGAGATTAGAGCTTGTTACTAGTCCAGAAATTACAAGCATTGAATTAAATGTATCTGATGCTAGCGGATATGCGTTGCCCAACAGTCCATATACAGTTACCCCTAGTTCAACGATTAAAGGAATTGCAACAGTAACAATACCGAGTGCAGACCTAGCAGGATTAAATCAACAGTTTCTTAAGTATAGCGTTACTGCTACTAAAGGAACAAACACAATTCCCTTATACGGAGATACAAGATTTGGTCTAGCAGGTACAATCGAGTTAGTAACTGATGCTATGCCAAAGGTACGTGAACCAAAAATTTACAAAGACTTTACGGCAGAAATCGATCTTAAAGGTAATCCAATTTATCACAGCAGTTCTATTCCTACAAAGTTCTACGAAGCAATCAAAACAACAACAGTTGATCTTGCAATTAATGTTGTTGGTTTTAAAGGAACAATTTGGGTCGAGGCAGCAACTAGTGATACTGTAAGTGTAGAATCGTGGAGAAAAGCAGGCAAGCCATTCGGATCGTGGATTAACGAAGATGCGTTGTTTACAGGTACGATTCCATTTGGTTCAAACTTACCAGTTGGTGATTATGCATATTTTAGAGTGTCGTATCAAACACCAACAATCAACGGAATGGGTGCAATCTTTAGAGTAACAAAAGATAACAGCGTGTATTCTGTATCGTTAGAAAAAGGCGGCACTGGTTATGGTGTCGGTGCTGTTATTAAGATTCCAGGTAGCTTGCTAGGCGGTGTTGATGTTACTAATGATCTTTATATTACAGTGACAGCCCTAGAAGGTGGTATATCAAGTTATGCTGCCAGTTCAATCACTGCATTTACGTTTGACGGTACTGCGTCTGCTGGCACAGGAACATATTCAGTTTCGGGCATTAATCATGCCGGAATTGTTGACTCTATAACACTAAGTTAATTATAATAGGGCATGAGCCTTATACTGGATACAATACGATCCTACTTACCTGCTAAGAAAAAACAAACTCCTAGTGGTTGGATTTCCTTTAATGCACCTTGTTGTGATGACAAGAGGCAACGTGGCGGATTGATATTTAATCAAGGCGATGCAGTGTCTTATCACTGTTTTAATTGCGGTTTCAAAGCAAGCTGGCAACCGGGTAGACACATTAGTCAAAAAATGAATAAGTTCATGCGTGACTTAGGAATGCCCGATGATGTTGTTACGCAGTTAAGATTAGAGGCATTAAGACTTGACGAGTCTGATAATGTTGTAGTTAGGCAAGTAGTTCCAACATTTAACGAAACTATTTTGCCTGAAGGTGCTAGATCCCTTAATGATTGGTCTAATTGGATTGAACTACAAGGTTGGGAAAACACTGATCAGAGTCTTATAGATGCCTTTTGTTATTTGCGAAATATTAGAGGTTTAGATCCATACGCATATCCATATTATTGGACTAGTAAATTAGGTTTTAAAAACAGGGTCATTATTCCATTTTACAAAGACAATAAAGTAGTCGGCTTTACTGCAAGGGCAATAAATCCCGATGTTAATCCAAAGTATCTTAGTGAAAAACAGCCCGGGTATGTCTTTAACTTAGACAGACAAACTCCGGATAGAAAGTTCGTAATTGTGTCTGAAGGTCCGTTTGATGCGCTAAGTATTGATGGATGTGCATTACTTGGTGCCGAAATTAACGAAAGTCAAAACTGGCTTTTAAAGCAACTAGGTAAAGAAATTATTCTAGTTCCCGACAGAGACCACGAAGGTCCTAGAACAGTAGAGCAAGCAATAGAATACGGATGGTCAGTGAGTATGCCCGACTGGCCCGCTGGTGTTAAAGACATCAACGATGCGACAATAAAACTAGGCAAACTAGCAACATTGTGGTTAATAATTAATTCAGCAGAATCTAGCAAACTTAAGATTCAGCTAAGGGCTAAGAAGTGGTTCAAGGATTATAATGAAAAAACTAATTGATTTTATAACTAAACCGTGGCGAATGTGGAAAGAAAATCGCGAGTACAAAAAACGCATTGAAGAACTACGCAAACGTGATCCATTTATCTACAAATGATTTACTGGGGTATTAACGCACTCAATCACGGATCAAGTCTTGCTGCATTTAGCAACGGCGACTTGAAATTCTGGCAAGTAGGACATACCGACGAAGTGCCAGGCGAGCATATCAGACAAGCCCTGCATTGGGGAGCTCCGGATAGAATCTTTTGGTATGAAAGACCGTGGGTTAAAAAAGCTCGACAAGTGTATGCAGGTCAATATTCTACAGCGTTTAGTATAAGTAATTTGCCAAGTACTTACTTAAAAAATGCCCGACTGAGTTATGCCCCTGTTACATATACTCCTCATCACGGTAGTCATGCCGCTGCTGGTTATTACACTAGTCCATTTAATCATGCGGCTATCGTAGTCTTAGATGCAATCGGTGAATGGGAGTGCGCCAGCATTTGGGAAGCTAAACATGGCAAGCTAGAAAAGGTTTGGAGCAAGAGCTACCCTAACAGTCTTGGTTTAATGTACAGTGCATTTACAAAGTTATGCAGCCTTGAACCGATTAAGCAAGAGCACCTACTTGAACAGATGGCCAAGAACGGAAACCCTGATAGATATTTCTACGATGTTAAGGAATATATGGGTACGTTAATACATGCACACAAGAACATGCATAGGGGTATTAATGATTGGCCACATGCAATTAACAACTTGCAAGACCAGTGCGATATTGCAGCAGCAGTACAAGACGCATTTACTGAGCAAGTTGATTATGTAATGAGAAAAGCAAAAGAGTTAACTAATGCAGATTGTTTAGTATATATGGGCGGTTGTGCAATGAATAAAACTGCAAATCAAAAGGTAGTAGAGCCAAAATTTAAGTACCGCTGGAGTTTACCTATGCCAGGCGATCCTAGTAGTGCTATCGGTTCAGTTTTATACCACACGAACTGGCGGGTTGATTGGCATTACGGAGAAGCCAAACACCTAGCAATTAATGTTTAATAGTTATACAATAATAAGATGAAGCAGAATATAGACTACGGATACGACATTCAAAAATTATACTTAGAAATGATGCTAAGTGATGCGGCAACATTTAGTCGTTGCCAAAGTATTTTTGACACTTCGTTGTTTGATAAAAAGTTGCAAACAGCAGCAGAGTTTATCAACAACTATGTTAAAGATCACAGCATTATGCCTACAGAAGACATTGTTAATGCTGCAACTAACAGTGCATTTAAAGTCCCTAACGACTTGCATGAAGAACACTATGACTGGTTAATGAATGACTTTGAAACCTTTACTAGGCACAAGGGATTAGAGAAAGCAATCTTAGAATCGGCAGACATGTTAGAAAAGGGCGAGTATGGCCCTGTTGAAGAAATGATTAAGAAAGCTGTTCAAATTGGTTTGAACAGAGATATGGGTACAAACTATTTTGAAGACCCAAGAGCCCGGTTGATGAAAATTAAAGATAAGAACGGGCAAGTAACAACTGGATGGAAATCGTTAGACGATAAGTTATTCGGCGGCATGAATCGTGGAGAACTTAACATCTTTGCAGCAGCATCCGGTGGCGGTAAGTCTTTATTCTTAGCAAACTTAGGCGTTAACTTTGCACTTGCAGGACTTAATGTTGTTTACTTAACGTTTGAACTTTCTGAAGAACTAGTGTCAATGCGTGTGGACTCTATGATGACTGGAATTCCTAGTCGAGAAGTTTTTAAGAACATTGATGATGTCGAAATGAAGGTTAAGATTCTTGGCAAGAAATCAGGTAAGTTCCAAGTTAAGTATATGCCATCTGGAAAAACTGCAAACGACATTCGTGCATACTTAAAAGAATACGAAATCAAAATGGGCCATAAGGTTGATGTATTGCTAGTTGACTATTTGGACTTGCTAATGCCAATTAGTCAAAAGATTTCAGCAGAAAACTTGTTCATTAAAGACAAGTATGTGTCAGAAGAGCTACGTAACTTAGCAATGGAAAAGAACTGCATTTTTGTTACAGCTAGTCAGTTAAACCGTGCGGCTGTTGAAGAAGTTGAATTTGATCATAGTCATATTTCAGGCGGTTTGTCTAAGATTCAAACTGCTGACAACGTTATTGGTATCTTTACAAGTCGTGCTATGCGTGAACGTGGTCGTTATCAGATCCAATTGATGAAGACACGTAGTTCTAGTGGTGTTGGCATGAAAATCGATCTCGAGTTTAACGTAGATACTTTACGCATTACTGACCTTGAGGAAGAAGAAGGATACGGTAATTCTAACTCTTCTAGTGCTGGATCTAGTTTGCTTGCAAGCATTAAAAATCGACAAACTGTTGAAGTTGATCCAAGTACTGGAGAAGTCAATCCAAACAGTACAGTCCCGGCAGCAAAAGTTAAAGCTAACATAGAAAGTAGTAAATTAAGACAACTAATTAATAATTTACCCGGAGACGAGCTGTAATAGTCTTGTAATCTAGTTTTCTAGGTATTATAATAAATACGCATATAATACCTGGGGAACTAAAATGGAACTACATCACATCACAAACATTAACGATCCGTTGGTCAGTGTGATTAAAGATGACCCGGTCCGTCCACATATTCCTCTAGAACAGCGTGTTAACAATCTTGCCGAGATCTTATTGCTCAAAGCAGGAGAGGAGGTATTAGCAGCTACATGTATGCAATGGCTAAAGGATGTCCCCGAAGACGAGGATGATCTTGTAGAACTAGCAGAAAACAAAGACGTTGCAGTATTTTACACCATCTGGAGTTACAAACCTGGCGCCGGTCAACAATTAATCCAAGCAGCAGCAGATTGGTTACTTGAAGAATATAAAGATATCAAAGCAATTGTAACATTAAGTCCGCAAACGGAAATGGCAAAACGTTTCCATTTGAAAAACGGAGCAAGTATCCGTAGACATAATGAAACAAGCGTAAACTATCAGTATTACAGTAAAGAATAAAAAAGCACTCTTCGGAGTGCTTTTTTGTTAACCTGGTAATCTACCTTGTTGCGGCGGTTCTGCTGGCGGTTGTTCAGCAGGTGCTTCACCTGATGCAGGTTCTTCAGCAGGACGTTTTTCGTTAGTCCAATAAGGTGCTAGATTATCTTTAAGTTTTTGTAATTCCTTTTTAGGATCATACACTAGCTTTTGAACACCTTCTTCTTCAGCTGGTTCTGCAATTTCTTGTGCGTTAGCAAGCCAGCCCTTAGACAAGTCATCCCATAAGTAAGGGAATCTTTCTCTAATTACTTTTGGATTGACCTGTTGGTCTAAGTTATCACGGAAGTTTGCGCTCTGTGGACTAATGCTAGCATCAAACTGGAATTTTTCTTGGAACGTTTTACCGCCCAATCTTCCTGTTGTATCTGGCTTAGGGTCAGCTTTTGGTAACAGGCCCAATAACGGCGCTCTAGAAGAATAAGACTTAAAGTTGTGATCACTGTTACTGTTAGCAGTACAGAATGTAGCACCTTTACCAAATGCAATAGCAGCTGGTCGGTTTTGTAAGTAATAAATCTTATACTCTGGTGTGTCTGCTAACAATACACTTCTAGCACTCTTGAGCATAGCAGCCATAGCAGCAGTTTGACGAACATCATTTAATGTTTCGCTATAGTGCTGAACCATATAACGGTGCAAGGCTTTGACACCTTTGTATTTGCCGATATCACTGTGCCTAGGATCTAAAAGATTTCGATTCTTAAGAATTGTAAAGTCACGTAGCGCCTGCCCAATTTCGCCCTCGACATCTTCCCAAATATCTGCGCCCTGTGCATAGTTTTGTGCAACCCACATGTGGTATTGTCCGTTGCGACCATAGACAATGCCTTCGTAACCCTGTCTTTCAAAGTTATCTAATTGATCAACAAACCACTTAGCTACTTCTTCGTCAGGCAGCTTTTTTAGTTTAGCTTGAAACTGGAAAGGAAGTGAGAAGTCATCGCGCAACTGTGCAGCAATGCCTGCAACAAGGCGCTTGTCAGCTAAGACATTTTGTGCGCCTTTAGTTTGGGCTTCGGAGAGTATAACTCTCGATTCAAACAACTCTCTAAGAAACATAATTACTCACTAATTGTAAACAGTTTAGACCTAATGAAAGTTAGGAGTTGCCCAAGTTCTTGTGCTTGACCAGCAGCAGCGTTCTTCATAAACTGAACTTTGTCTGACTCGTCCATGCCGCGGGTGATTTCATTAATACCATCACGGATGATACCTGAATAAGCAGACAACGGACTGTTCCAACCTTGCCACTGTGGATTTGGACTATCTAGTGCTGTAATCATAGCTTGCAATTTCTTACCAGCACGAGTTAATTTTTCAACAGCATCGTAGTTACCACCTTGAGCTAAACGCTGAATTCGTGGACCTAACTGGCCAACTGTTTGTTGTAATAGTTTAATTAAAACTGGCTTGATTTTTTCACCAATTTGTTCAATAGTAGGAACAGCTTCTTGCTTTAGCTTTTCACGACCTGACATCTTAGTACGTTCAACTGCACCTGTTGCACGATAAGCACTTACAATAGGGCCAATACGATCACGTAGAACTTGGAATAAGTTCGGAGCGCCACCTTCCATAGCACTCGACCCGCCAGTAGCATCCATACGTCCCATGCGGTACTTGGCGATTTCACTTTCTGCGCCTTCGCCAGTTGACCATACAACTACATATGGCAATGTTGTATCACGCTCTTTGCTGCGACTCTGATCCCAACGTTTTTCTTCTGGCTTAACACCTGCAACACCCTTAGTACCAACAATGATAGCAAAGTTGTCCTTGTTGCTCTTGATAGTAACAGCAATGTTCTTTGTATCTGAAGGAATTTCTTCGTAGTTAGGGTCGATGTTTGCACTACCTGGGCGATTCTTTAAACCACCACTAGCTAGCTTGTGACGGCTGTGTAGTGCTCGCACAAGTTGACTTGCGCCCGGTGTTTGGCCTAGTAGTTTAGCTAATGTGCTTTCATCAAGGATAGCTTCGTCTAGTTGTGATTTAAAAATGTCATCAACAAGAGCAGTTTCTTCTAGGTTATCTAGTTTTGTAGTTAGATAGCGAATCTGTTCGCTAATGCTGCTAAATTTCATTTGAGTGCCCTCTTTTAATTTCTTAGGAATAAGTGCTCCGAATTCATCGCGCTCTGGCTCGTCACTGTTATCAGAGTCGTAACCTAGTTTGTCTTGGCCGCCGTGTTCTACGGCAGTTTGTTCCGGGTAAGCATAGATGTACCATCCAGCTGGATCTTGAACAACATGGAAGCGTGTGTTTTCAGTACGGAATTCGCGAACTTTAGGACGGTAGCCGCCCATACCATAGCCGCTGTAATCAATATCAAGTTCAGGTAATACTTCAGCATTTTTTTGCAACCATGCTAGAACTGCTTTAACTTCTTGCTCACTGTTAGCCATTGTGCTAATAGTAAGAATATTGTGATGTTCAGTTGTAGTAAACATTGAGAATAGGTCCTGACCCATTCCGCGAACTTTACGATTTTGAAAACCTGGCAAGTTTTTAATTCCGTGCCATTTAGGATATACTGTACCTGCTGCGGCAATGTCGCGACTCATTTGTGCTACATCGTAGCGTGTTAGAGCTGGCAAGTTTTCTGGATTAGTCGGGCGAGGTTCGCCTTGATCATTGTCTAGACCTGCTAGTCTACGTGCTTCTTCATCGCTAATGTCACCGGGTCTATCTAGGCGAGAAATGTGATTAAGCATATCACGCATAGTAGGATCAATGTTAGCGCCTCTTACAGAACGACGAGTTTCGTCGCCAGTTGCACGATCTAGGTTTGGAGCACGAGTTGGTTCGTCTGCACCCCTACGTGGCTGTCTTGGCTGATCGTTAGGACCTGCTGGCAAGTTAGCATCGTTAGGGAACTGTGGATTAAATCCAGGTATATTTGGACGATCTTGCGTGGGACGTTCGCGACGTTGGTTATCGTCGGGATTGCGTCTACGCTGCGGCTCATTATCGTCAATAGGCATGCATATTCCTTAGTATAAGTTATTTAGCAGGATTAGCATTAGCTGGTTGCTTAACTAGAACGTGTTTTAGACCCGTATACTTGATCTTACGGTCTTCTAATCCTTTAAGGCCTTTGTTAATGGGTACCGTAGTAGCAGCAACATCATCAAAGTTAGAGACCTTGGGTTCTACACGATTCTGCCAATACCATACAGCAGCACGAGCAGCAATGTGTGGTTTTTCCATAAGCTCGGGATGCTTGACTAGGGGAATATTTAATGCTTTTTCCAGCTGATTATAGTTCCATCGTCCGGTAACTTGTATAAAGCCTCGTCCTGAATAACGCATACCGTCTCCAGGCATTTTATTACCTAGCTCCTGCGCTTTTTTTGGATTGAATTTTGGATCATACTTTCGGAAATCCAAACTACCTCCAAACTCTTTTAATCGAGTAAAGTTTTGTGTTTCGTGTGCGCACTGGGCTAAAAAAGCAGCTAGTGCTTGCCCTTGTATGCCAGCACGTTCGGCAACCGATTTTAACAACTGTGCATTAGGATGTGCTAGTAACTGTTCAGCATGTTGTACAACCTTAGCTGATACACTAGGCGGCGTAATAGTAGCAGTGCCTGTAGGCAGTTTAGCCATATGTGTAGCTGCACCGATAGTTAGACCGGCAAGCCCAGCAGCTATTTGTTTAGCCAGGCCTTCTTCTAGTTCTGTAGTGTTAGTTGTTTGCATAGTTGAAGTATTTATTGAATCCAGCTAAAGCCCAGAGCGCGAAGCGTCAGCGGTAAAAAAAAGCCAGACCCGCGAAGCGGCTAGCGGTAAAACGCGAACTAGCGTTACGGCTAGCAGTGCCACTAAATACATGATGCGCTTTACAGAATTCAAACCCATAGACGAACTCATCGACCCTAGTCTCAAGGACGGTAAGGGCTTTACAAAAATCAAGCACGATGAGCTAGGACTAACTTATACAGCGTGGAGTCGCGGTGATACAGACTTGGACATAGAAGTTAAAACACCCGGTGGCAAGATCATAGCACACGCACTGTTTCGAGACAATGAACACCCTGATGACCTAACCTCTGATGACACATGGGTAGATAAAGAGTATCGTCGTATGGGTGTTGCTAGTCGTATGTACAACTGGGCACAAGAGCTAGGCAATACTGTACTACCTAGTAAGTTTAGGTCAGCAGCAGCTAAGAAGTTTTGGAAAACTAGAACTTAACTTTATACGTGGCTGTGTGCAACAGTCGTATATGGCAAGTTAGGATGGAAACGATAAAAATCGTTGATCACAGTTGGGTGTAGTAGAGTAAGCACACCTGTAGCACTATCAAATGAATAATCATTAACAGGGTTATAATTCTTAATATAAAACCAACCTGAGTACTGTGTCCATGTATCTGGATTGATTTGAACTTGGCATATGTGTTTCATACTAGTATTTAGCTGATAAATAACTCAAAGGATCACGCAATGTCAGCAGAGCAACTACGCAAGCTAATCAACGAAATGGATTCAATAGAACAAGCTAATGAAATGTTCTATACTACATCTGACGATGAGCTAGCACAAAACTTAAAAAACGTTAAACGTACACTAGTAGGACAAGACTCGGGTATGGATGTTAGATTTAGCATTGACATACCTAATCATGCTAGTAACAATAACCCACGTAGAGTACACGCTGACTTTGTAGACTACGACTCAAAGAACAACGTACTGCACTTGCAAGTGGGTAATCCAGAACAAAAGAAATGGAAGTTTATCTACAAGCTAGCATACAACATGGATGATGCTCGTGTGTTTGCTAACAGTGGTTACTATAATGTAGTGTTTACTATGGATACAGCTAAACCATTGGACTATAGTAAAGAACCTAATCCTAACGTTAAGATTAATAATCCTAAAGGTAAAGCACCTATCGGTCCGAGACCCGATCCGTACGCAAGCTAAACTACTAAAATGGGTCCTTAGGGGCCTATTTTTTTCTGCGCAAAAAAAATTTATGAAGTACTTAGGTGCTTATGGGTGGTGATTTTTGAGTGCCCATAGCGTCTAGTACTAACTAAGCATATGACAATAAAAACTAAAAGATGTGGAATGTGCTTGACTGTAAAGTCAGAATCCGAATTTGGGCGGGACGGCGGTCTGCACGGTTACTTACGATATGAGTGTAAAGCATGTGCTCGAGAGCAAAGCAGGGTGTTGAGAGAAATTAAAAAAACAGCTCCAAAACCAGCTGATGATCATCGTTGCCCAATATGCTTGCGCAACTATGAAGAAATGCAAGGGCACAGTACCAAGAAGAAAAGTTGGGTTTGCGACCATGATCACACAACAGGCAAGTTTAGAGGATGGTTGTGTCACAAGTGTAATATGGGGATTGGGAATCTAGCAGATGATCTTGGGAGATTAGAACGAGCGGGAAAGTATATAGTAGCTGCTCAGAATGGGTCCTAGGGTCCTAAAAAAATTGCCGCGCAAAAAATATAAAAGAAGTACTTACAGATTCGAGGTGGTGATTTTACCCCTATATGCCTCATTTTTGTGGGGCTAAAAATCTTTTTATATAGCCCCGGGCCCGTCTCAAATGATCTTTTCTTTCACCTCCGGGGCTAAGAATATTTTTTACTATGCCCCACGTTTGCTGCAAAAATCCTCAACTTTGCCTCCGGGGCTAAGAGCCCCATACATGTGTTTAGTGTAGTGCCTGGGGCTGTTGTTTTTCAGCCACAAGGTAGCACGCACTGTTGTAGTGCGTGCCCCGTAGTTGCTACTACTCTGCTAGTTAGTGCAACATGGCTTTGTTAATAAGTGCTTGCGCTTGTTGCAAGCTGTCCTCGCTTGTGTTGTTAGCTGCACGCTTAACTTGCTGCATGGGCAAGTGCTGCTCCAAGTATTGCACAAACGCTTCCTCACAAGACTGCAACTGTACGTGCGCTGCAAGTGCATGGCGCATATGTGTTTGCAATTGTGTGTTAAAGTTGTGTGCATAGTCGTTAACAATGTGCTGCATTGTTTCCGTGTCCCCGTGTGCGTGCGCTGCTGCAAAGATAAGCACAATAAGGTTAATGTTTTGTTGTGCTGCTGCTTGCAACATAGCTTTTTGCAATTGTTCCATTTTTTGCTCCTAGTTGTGTAGCGTTATTGCTACGTGTTAAGTATAGCACTATTTTTCCATTTTAGCGTGTGCGTGTAAATTTATTTTTTGTTGTTGCTGTAATACAACACGTTTGCCGTGCGCTATATAAAAACTTGTGCGTGGGGCTTTTTATTTTTTGTTTTAGCCCCGTTTGTTTAACAAAGCTCGTTGCTGCGTGCCGTTAGTTGTGTGGGGCTCTTAGTAGTCTTAAAAATTGATATGAAGATCCTATCAACTCGTTGTGGGGCCGCGGTCTATATAAATCAACAACTTACGTGTATAGCCCCACACAGGAAATGAATGATCTTCAGAATGTTACACGGGGCGTTGCGTACTTTGAATAGTTCTAAGGTCGTAGTTTGTGTAGCCCCAAGTGCTTGTTGCAGCGACGCTTAGGATATATTCAATTGCTCTGGGGCTAGCAAAATTAAGGTATTTTAGCTGTAAAAAAACTGTTTAAAATCAACGACTTACGTCAGTCGCGGATTCTTATTTGGAACAATCTAGGAATCTTGTGGGGTTGTTAAAATTAAGGTCTTTTAAGAAAAATTTTTTAGAATTCTTAGGATTAGTCTAGCCCCGAGCTAGGAATCATTTGAATCCTAATCCTATGCGTGGGGCTTGCAGTGCCGTAAAAAAAGCCTAGATCACTCTAGGCTTAGTTGCCCCGGATGGGCAAGTCTTGGTCAGCGACGTTTAAGTGCGCGGCGGACCGTTGCTTTGATTGCACGCTTGTGCGTTGCACGCCATTTGTAAGCCATACGTTGTACTCCTAAGTTTATCAAGTTCTGTGTGTGCGATTACTTGCTGCGCGAGCGACGCAATGCACGACGTGCTGCTGCTTGTGTTTTTGTTTTTGCGCGATACCCCATAGCTAGCTCCTTTGCTGTTGCGGTTAAAATGCATGACGTACTTGTTGCTTGCTGCGTGCGCAAACATGTTGAACAAACTAAACAGGGCAATTAGTAGCATCATGTCTGTAGTATATAGCCAAAATTTGGTCTGTGTCAACAATTTTTTAAAATATTTTTTGCTGCCGTACAAGTTATATCGCAGACTATCTTAGTCAACTTATGGGGCTGTGCGCCCCGTTTATCTATTGGTAAGCATCAGTTAACTGCCCGGGGCTGTGCGCCCCACAGGCTTGCAGTAGCTAAATCCTGTGCTGTTCCTTGGGGCTAGATGTTAAACTGTTGCCCCACTTGGCTATCTGCGTTGCGTGCGGAGTGTCTACGGCTGGCGCTGGTCAAAAAAAACCCTGCGTGTTGCAGGGCTATAAAGGTTGCTTAGAGCAACTAGGAGGAGAAAACTTTTATGCGCCGTAGTACTCAGCGTCTTGGCGTTCTTGATCTTCTTGTGTGAAAATAACATCACACTTGACAAGGTCTACAATCTCAAACCAGCAATTGGCCTCGCGTGCCCATTCTTTGGCTTCTTGGAGATCGTCAAAGGCCACGCTATGGATGCCTGTTTCTGTGTAAACTTTGAACTGTGACATTTAGTTGTCCTCTGCGTTAATTTTAATAAGGATAGTGCCTGCGTACATAAGCAAGCAGCCACCTAGGCTAACAAGCGTTGCGCCTACAAGCTGTAGGTCGTTTAAGCTGTGTTCTACACCGCCTACGCCTGCAAGTGCTACAAGCAAGCCAACAATTACTAACCACATAGTTCCGCTCCTTTAGTGTGTTTGTGCATCCTATTATACAGTCAGATCTACATAGGTCAACCAAAAAGTTTTAGCCACTCGCAGGTCAAGTCATGAGTCCTCTAGAAGACAGATGGGGCACACGCACGCACACGTAAACAGCGGGGTCTCAGGGTCTACTGCCCCGCGTGGCGATTGAATGATTTCAAATCGTTCAGAGTGGGGCTTTAAATGGTTTTGAATCCTTAGGTCCAACGCCCCACATTTGGTTTTGAAACCGAGTCCGGGGCTATGTACAGGCAAAAAAAAGCGCACCCCGCAGGGCACGCTGTTGCTGCTGTTTACACAGTAAGGCTTTGCTTTGCTGCTGCAATGCTTACAATGTTAGCCAGTGCAATTGTGCGCACTTGTACAGTATGGCTGATGTTATTTGCTACGTTATGCACTACGTTGCTCCCCGCAAGCAATTCCTTTGCTGCGCTAGCTGTAAGCAAGGCGGCAACTTCCTGCTTAGTAGCTTGCACGTTGTTAATAAACAACATACTGTCTGCGCTGTTGTAAATTGCAAACAAGTACTCCGTGCCTTTTGTTTTGTGCTGCACTACGCTGTAGCATGGCGTATGCGTAAAGTAATTGTCTTGCTTTTCAAAGCCTTGCACGTCTGCTGCGTTGTTGTCTGCAATTTGTGCGGCTGTGCGCTTGACTGCGTTTGTGTACACGTCTGTAAACGCTTGCAAGTTGTTAAACAGTTGTACATTCGCCACAGTTACTTTTTGCACGTTTTGCAGCTTGTGCGCTGCTGCTGTTGCGACTTTGCTTACGTAAGCAATATTTGCAAACGTTACGCCACGCACGTTTTGCAGCAATTGCGCGACTTGCTGTGCGGTGATAGCGTTAGCGTTTGCGTGCGCTTGCAAATGCTGCTGTGCTGTTGCTAGTGTTAACATTTTCGCTCCTAGTTGTGTTGCTAGCTTTGTGCTAGTGCTTGCAGTATAGCGCCATTTTTGCAGTTGTGCGCATTTTTTTAAAAATATTTTTGTTGTATTTGCGCAACACCTTAGCCATGCGCAACAAAAAACGACGGCAAATTTTGCCGCGAGGGGCTAACAGTGTGCAGCAAACGCCCCACACTGCTGCTGATGCGTCGCATACCGGCCTTGGGGCTAGGTGCCCCGCAGAATTGGTTTTGAAATCATTCAATCGCCAGGTGGGGCTATGCGCCCCGCATCTTTGCAGTGCTGCTGCTGAACAAGACCTGATGGGGCTAAAAAGATTTTGGTTGCAGTCAGCGTCGCTGGTGTTATAATTTACTCACTGCATGTGCAGTTCTACTAGGAGCGAACTATGTTGACCAATGACATCAAAAAAGGAATGCGCATCCAGTTGCGCAATGGCTGGTACGCAACCGTGCTGGACAACAAGAAAGGTAACACCCGCCTTTGCGAGGTTGAAGGCACTTACACAGAGATGGGTTCTGTTTACGGTCATGACATCATGCGTGTCAAACAAGACACTGCCTGGGTTACCGTAGAACATACTGAGGCACAGAAGAAAAATCGCCAAACATTGATGGCAATGGGCTTGGCCTAACTTAATCTAAAGGCACTCTTCGGAGTGCTTTTTTATTTGTCTCCTATAGCCCCACGACACGTTTTGACTTAGTCTCCGGGGTTCTTAGAATTCTTAGACTATCTTCCTTTAAGAAATCTTCAAAGTCTTCAAAGCCCCACGGGACTGCATTCGATGAATTCAGATCATTCGCTTGGGGCTGCACACGTAAGTCATTGATTTATATAGACCAGGATCCTACAGCCCCAGGCGGTGAATTGATTGAATTCATCATCGCTCGCTCGGGGCTAGAAGATATTAGCCTACGCACGCACGCACGTAAGCAGCGGGGCCAAATGGTGAAAACTAACTCGCCCCGGAGGCTAAGTCAACTGTGCCTGCGGGGTTCTGAAAGATAAGGTCCAAAGCCCCATACTGTTCCACGTAGCTGCTGGATTTAATTTGAGGCACTAGTGAAAATACTGACTAAAGTTTTATTGACATGTGTTCAAAGTCGTGTAAACTGAATGCATGTTCTTTAACAACTGAGATGCCGTACATTGATCACATGATGATGTCAGAGTGGTAGGTGCGGGGCTGTAGCCATGCGTTTGATTTGATTGATCCGAATCATCGTGCCCGGGGCTTTTAGCCGTGCTCTTGATATTGATGGTTTCGAATCAACTGGCACGGGGCTAATGGTGGGCCAACTAGGAATTGAACCTAGACTCAATCGATTATGAGTCGACTGCTTTACCATTAAGCTATTGGCCCGATTGGTCCGCCCACCAAGAATCGAACTTGGAACTAGAGCTTAGAAGGCTCCTGTTATATCCATTTAACTATGGGCAGTGTATTATTTAAACATCCCAGAGCATCTCACCGTCTTCGATAAGATCTAGAATTCGGTCTTCTCTTTCACCGTACTCTGCTTCAAGCGCACTAGGCGTCATGTTGCGGTACTGTGTAAATCCATTACCTTGAATGATGTTAGCGATGAAGTCGTAATCCCCATCTTCTGCTGCGATCATAATGGTACGGACATCTTGTGCGGTCAAGCGTTCAATCACTTGATCGCGGGTCAAGTCTTTATAGAACTTGGTGTTGTTGCTCATTTTGGTTTAATAGATCTGAAATTAGAACTGCTAGTTGTTCTGCTTCGTGTTGATTGTCGCGTGCTATAATGCAAAGCACTCGCCCAGGTGGAGTTGATTTGAAATCACGTACTACTACTCTGTGATCGCCGTAGTCATCGCTGAGCGAGTAACCATAGCGCATTAGAGTGGAGCTTCCTCTGTAGCAGCTGAGTCCACAGCGGGGTCTGCTTTCTGCTTAGTAGCCTTTGGAGCCTTGTCTTCGAGATATTCTGCAATTGCTGATTGAGCTGCTGCATCTTGGAACTCATCCATTGTTTGAATTGCCTGAACTGCTGCGTACTTGGTCATGGGCTCATCGAACTCACAGAGTCGAATGTCTTCATGTCCTTTCTTTGCAAGTACTTTGATTCGCATAATATCATTAGCGAAACGAACCTTGTACTCGCCATCTAGTTTAGAAACGCCTGCTACTTTAAAAGTTTGATCAGTTGCCATAAGTTTGTGCCTTTATATAAGTTAGTAAAATGGGCTCACTTTTTGAGCTTGTTTACATTATACCTTCTTTTTGAAACGATGTCAACCACTTTAGCCGTAGGTTTGGCAAACTCTTTGGACACATAGTATTCAACCAAATGATTCTTAATCATCATAGTCAAATCCGATCCAGAGTCTTCTGGGCAGATAAAGCGTACAGGGCAGTGGCCCCACGTCTTTTTCTTTAGGAATTCGTTGTACCATCTACGGTGATCCTTGTTCTTCGGATCAAATGCAATCAAAGGACGAGCATAAAATTCTAAGCGGCTCATAGGTATTTTTTAAGAACCTTTTCTGCTAATTCAATGTCTTCTACCTGATCTAAAAAGGCCCAGATCATAAGGGTCATTACAGTTGTAGCCTCACGCCGTTCTGCAGGCGGTAAGCTGGAAACAAAGCGAGAAACTTCCTCTGTTCCGTTCAAGGACCAAAGGATGTCAGCGTAGGCACGCTGTTTCTTTGAAAGACCCTCAATCGAGATATCCATCGTCGCGGCCTTTGTGTTTAGGACGACGTTTATAGGTATCTTTACGCTCAACACGCTTAGGTTTGAAAGGCGTGTCCTCTGCGAACAACACGTAGTGAGCTCGAGTCTTTTTGCGATTAGGCATTTGTTTCAAGTGCATCATAGTGCTATTATATATCCAAAAACGTCGGTTGTAAATGGCGTGGGCTCTACGCTGGCCCACCCGCGATTGCTAGGAGCGAACTAGCTGTTAACTGTGTTGAAGGGATCGAAGTCGCTCTCGTCTTCTTCAAGGAGACTAGGATCAAACTCCTCGTCTTCCTCGTAGTAGTCCGGATCTTCGAACACTTGTCCTGGGTATGGCATTATGCTTTCTCGATCTTGTAGCCCTGCTTCTTCAGCGCCGCAATGACGCGAGCCACAGTTGCTTCTTCTTCCGCTTCTTTGCGGGCCTGTTCTGCTTTTGCACGTTTGGCAGCTTCTTTGGCTTGGAATGCTTCTTCCTTAGCCGATTCTTCTGCATCAATTGCATCAGCAGCCTTTTCGCAGGCTTGATACAGCTTGTCCAAGAAATCCATGTCGCTGACAACATCATACAGCAAGTCGCTGTCGTCAACATACTTGCCCATCTCTTTGCCCAAGTGTGCAATGAACTTCTCGTCTGTGACCATTTGTTTGACCAAGTCTGCCTTTTTAGGCACGCCTGCACGTTTCAGGACATCGCTGGAAAACTCGTCAAACAGGTGGTTCTCGATAACGTATCCGGCTGCGTCTTTGATTGCTTTGTCGGAAATAGTGATTGTGATTTGCATGGTTCGCTCCTTGCGGTTATTGCGTTGTTAAAGTGTGTATTATACAGCGTTTTCGGTACGCTGTCAACCGTTTTGTTTACGCTTCTTCTTTAGCGCATTCTTCTTTGTACAGCTCGCAAGCTTCTGCGTAGGGCGTTAGCTTTTTGCACAATGTAGAACCACCGTAAGTGTTGCCACAGAACCATTGTCCGTCTTTGAACACATAGAACCACTCAGCCCAGCAGCCTTCAGCAGCTTCGAAGAACTCGGTAAAGGAGTCATAATCCGTAGGATCTACACCTTCTTCACCGCGGTCTTTGTAGTAAGGACCGTCCAGTGAGCTACGATCGCCATCTGCAATCAGCTCTTCAACTTCTTCTTGTGTAGTGTAATCTTGCAGCTCTGCGCCCACGCCGTCTAGATATCCGTCCCAGTGAACATATACTGCGCGGCACTTGTCGCCAATCATTACACCAACCAAACTACGTGTACCCATGTTTCGCTCCTATGTGTTGCTGCGTTATTGCAGTGTCTAAAGTATAACACTCTTTTGGCAAGATGCAACCAAAAAATAAAAATATTTTTGTTGTATTTTCACAACAGCTAGCCCCACGTGCTCGCTCAAGGCAACCTGCGGGGCTATGCTGGCCAAAAAAAAGCCCTGGATTGCCGGGAGCGAATCGGGCTTATATCCAGGGCGGGAAGCTAGAACTGACGGGAGCGAATCGTACTTGTCTAGCACATGGTTTGCGATCTTAGTGCCGCATACATGTCATTTCGGCTACAGACTGCCAGTTGTTTGGCATGCTTTTGCGCAAGTCTGCAACCTTGAGCACCATACGCAAGCTGAGCTCGCGCATCTTGCCTTTATTTACATCGATGAAATCAACAATCTCTTGTTTCTGAACATCGTCGAATTCGTATACATCGAGCATACCATCGCCTACAATCTGCTTGATGCGAAGAATCTTTTCCCGATCCGTATCAATAGTCAAGTCAAGATAATGACAACGGCTTTCAAGTGCCTCGAGGTGATCACGAAGCTTTTTGCTACGGACATGATCGAACTTGATGTTAGTAATGAAAATGGCACCGCCAGCAAATTCAAAGCTGTTGGGCACACCTTCGTCACGCAGACTACGACTGTCCGTGTTCCAGTGAATCATACGCTTCTTAGAGCTATCGAGTGCAGCTTTAAGAATGTTCAGCGACAAGTCGTCAAGCAGAACACTGTCGCAGTCGTCGAACACCAGAATGCACTTACGATCGCGGAACTCGTGCAGCTTTTTGTAGAGACCGATTGCTGACATTGCACCTTTGACAATCTCGTACTTCTTGAGCTTAGAATCGTCTGCAACGTTAGCAAACACATCATGACGACCCAGCACAGCTTCAACACCGAACGACTTGCCAACCCCAGGCGGGCCGCTGACAATCATCGCACGCACATGTCCGGCTTTGACAGCCCGAGTCATGTCATCAAGAATGCTGAACCTCGTGCGCATACGCTCGATGATCTGCTCGTCTGTTTCATGGCTGAGATCTTTCACTACAGCTTCTTGAGCCAGAGTGCGAACTTCAACCGTGCCGGGCTTAGTTGCCGCAGCAGTTGCCTCGAGGGCATTAACCATTTCTAGTGTCCATACCTTTGTCATATATTAATGTCGCTCCTATACCTAAAGATCTATTGTAACACAGGACGGGCCTGTTGTCAAGCCCGTCGAGTCTTACTTAGGCAGACCAGCCAAGGAAGTAGTTCTCAGGGTCCTTTTGTGCCATCACATGATCGATCATCTCTTTAGTGACCACAAGTGCTTGCAGGTACCAGTCTTCTTCGATCGGTTTAGCAGGCTCTTTAGTAAGCACAAAGACACCGCCACCAAAGCCACGATTGGGCACAATGCCAACGACTTGTGTGCCGTCCAGGAACCAGTCGCCGTCGCGGTTGCCATAGCTGCGGAAGCCGTTGCCTGCAGGATGTTCTTGCAGTTGCTTGGCCAGCAGTTGCAGCGCCTCGGCATCGTCTTTGACACCACCGTGACCAAAGTCCGTGACACGCATAGCGTCATAGCCTGCCATAGGCCCCGTCAGGTGTTTGGTGTATTCAGCAATGGCTTGTTCGCAGCGTTGTTGAGCTTCTGCCCAATTGATGTTGACGTAATACTCGCCGTCTTCGGGTTCGAAGATGTCGTAGAGGTCCATGCAGCCAGCACGCTTGAGCACAGAGTTGATACCGCCCGAGTTGTAGCTAGAGCGCAGGTAACCAATCTTGAACATATGCTCAGGATGAGTCTTGCTGTCAAGCTCAATGCCTTCGATGTCGTTCGAGCTGCCCCACTCGTCCAGACCCAGCTCTTCGTTGAACTTGCGAACGGCTTCACGAATCTCGTCCTTCTTAGCGTCCGGAATCGAATCGTAGGAACCAGCATCTTCCCACAGCTTGTTAGAGTGCTGTTCAGCTTGCTCTTGTTTGGCCAGTGCGCTAGCACGATCAGCGCAGTATTTCAAAGAAACGTCGAGTCCCATTTTACTTCTCCAGAATGTAAGGTTTGTCCCAAGAGCCAATGTTCACATCAACATACCAGCCCACGTCAAAGTAGTCGGTTTGGATGTCGCTGCGGTCGTGATTGCCCACGTTCATAGCAGGCAGCAGTTCCTTCAGACAGTCAAGTGCCCGTCCGTCGAAATGTTCGGTGTACCAGTAAGGGTTCACATCAATGTGACCTTTGCTGGGTGTAAACTCGCGATCGTTGTAGCGCGGATGACGTGCGCAGACTTCGTTGCTGTTGCCAATGAAGTCGATCTTGCCCGACTTGATGTTGACAACCAGTGTCATGTGATTACGAACGGCAATAGTGCCTTTGAGTTCGTATTTTTTCAGAACCGCTTTGATTGCGGGCGCAAGTTGTTTCTTACGCTCTTGACTCATGTATGCCATAGTTCGCTCCTATGTGTGTTGTTGAAGTTTGTATTATACAGCCAATTCTTCGTCTGCATCCACTTCTTCGACAATTTCATTGCCACCGCGTGTCTTGCGGTTAGCGTTAATTGTCGTCATGGTCATTGGGCGCACTTCATACAGCGCACAGCTGACAACCGTGCAGTTCTCAACTTGTTCGCGCCAAGTGCCGGGAGATTCTTGATCGTAGGTGCAGTTCTTGCAGTGTTGCGAGATGCACTTTTTCAGACTTGCCATAGTTCGCTCCTATGTGTTTAAAAATTACATTATAACAGAGCCCGAAGGCCCTGTCAACCGTTTTTACAAGCTAGGCGTCAATTCTTCAACTTTTTTGAGCCATGCTTTGACAAACTTCTTGCCAATGTCGCAGGATACGTAGTCTTCGCCTTGCATGCCTTGCTCACTGTAGTCAACATCTTTACCAGGCAAGCCGACCAAATCCAGTTGCTCGCGCAGTTCTTTTTCAAACTGACGATCAGTGTAGATCAGACCGTGCTTTTTGACTTTCCAAGTCTTTTTGTCAAAGTAAATGCGCAGTTCGCCATAGCCGTCTTCTTCGTCGATCCAGGGCACTTCCAAGCGCAAGGTCTTGACAGCACGAGCTTCATTGCTCCAGTAGCCGCCGCCGTTTGTGTTAAGTGTACGTTCAAATTTAAACATGTTTCGCTCCATGTGTGTTGCTGCTCTATTGCAGTGTCTAAAGTATAACGTCATTTTGGCAAGAACAAGAACTTTTTTATCAGTAGTTTCCATGATGTTGCTCAAATACAACAGCCCCACGTTATCGCTCAAGGCAAGGTCCGGGGCTAACTAGATCAAAAAAAAGAGCTCCTAAGAGCCCTTTTTTCGGTTGACTTAATTGTCAAGTTCGTATTGAACCCAATCAGTCATTTCATGTACGATCGAATCTGCTTCATCGTCGAACATGTCTTGCTCTTCGAACTCCTCCATGAGGTCCAGTTCTTCGTCTTCAGTGATGACATTGACCATAGTTTGCTCCTAGGTTGTTGATGGAAGTTTGATTATACAGTCTCGATCGTACGAATTACGAAACCAGACGTATCTTTTTTGGCACGATGGCCTTTGACTTTGAGCCCAATGATCTGCCCCTCTACTGGGTCCAAGAAGCGCAAGTCCGTTTCATCGGCGCTATACATGCCTTCTGGAATCCGATCGTATACAGCAGCAACATTCATACCAGCAGTCAGAGCCTTGATGCAGTCCTTTTCGTTAGACTCAGCACGGCTAAAAGTCAAGTGGTAATTGGGCAAATCTTCAACCTTGCGGTTCAGGATCTTAGTGTAGTCATAGAACTGTACACCAGGGAACGCTTTGAAGATGTTCTTATGGCCCATGACCGGGTACTTTTCCCATGCAAGATCGCTAGTACCATTCAAACGAACTGCGGGCGTCATACCCTTCTTTTCGCATTGACGAACTGCCAAGTTGATGTCATCGTAGAGCTGATTCATAAATGCAGCGCGATCGCTATGGAACCAACGGGTTTTGCGAATACGTGCCTGCTGAATGGTGTTAGTGCCACCGTCTTTGAACATACCACCGCGCCCAGCAAGATTAAGACATGCAGATTTGCAGCCAGCAGTGGCCTTAGGGCAAGTGTTGATCACACCCGAAAGATCCGCAGGTGCAAGATGCAAGATGTAGGTTTGGTAGCCTTTCTTTTGACCTTTTACGGTCTTGGCATTGCCTGTTGTAAGTAACTTCAAAGTTCGCTCCTTTGTTGTAAAATGTTAATTATACATAGATCCGCTTGTTGGTCAACCAAGCATGACCCGCCGTAAAGATCGGGTATTCGCCATCGCTATAGACAAAGGTTGAATACTTGTAGGGATTGTAGGTTACGCTGATATCGCAGGAGTCAGCAATGGCAGGATCATATGCCCCGCGCCAAGTGCCGACAACACCAGCATGGACGTTCTTTTTCTGCTCACGTAGTACACGAGCGCGACCAGCTTGCGATACGCGAAATGTACAATCCGTCAGTGTCAGTTGCTCACGATGTGCAATCACCCTGCCCTTGTGTTCACCTTCCAGGGCCTTAATACTAAAGCACTTCTTATGCAGGTTAAAGTATACGTAGACTTTCACGGTTCGCTCCTAGTTAAGATGCATAGAGTATAGCACCAAAAGAACCAGGTCAAGAACTTTTTTATCAGTATTTTCACTAAGAGCAGCCCCATAAGATAGAATTGATAGTCTTGAGTACTAGGTCCGGGGCTAAAAGAAAAAAGCCCCAAAGATTTGATTTGATATCATCGATCATCAACCGTGGGGCTAAAGTTCCGCCCCACTCTCGATTTCAGCATCAATTCCGGGGCTAAAAATTTCGGTTGACGGTTTTGGAAAATGAAGATTTTTCTAAGATCCTGAGTTATCCACAGGTTATCCACAGTGGCGAAAATACAACAAGAGTTATCCACAGTGGCGAAAACGCAACAGTGGCTAAAATACAACAGTGGCGAAAAAGCCACAGGTAAATGCGAATAAGAATAATTCTTAATAGTGTTTTGGTTTTGATTCTGGCAAATCGTGCTCTAACCATGCACGAGCGTGATCATGGCTGTCAAATACTTCATATGAGCAAACACCAGTAGATTCACAGTACTTGAAAACGTGTAGTCTATGACTTAACATGTTAAGACTAACGTGAGCACAGTAGTTACGATCACGAATCGCAACATGCGCAATAGGAACAATGTGAGTATGACTTCCCATACAGTATTTATAGACTGTGCAGAAAAGTGTGATCTAGATCAGTCAGGCTCGCTTACAAAGGTCTACAGCGTAGGCACTGTGAACCAAAGGTAGTAAAAAAGTGTTAAAAAGTGTGACAAAGTGTGATTTTGTGTGACCGAACCTAGAAACCGAATCAAAATCAAGGTCGGCCACCATGCGTATAGGGGTCTACAGCGTAGGTTGATCGTGGTCTTGACAGGCAATGCGACAATGAATACTCAAGTGTCTAATCATTCCTCCATTCTTCTCTCATTCTCCCCCGTTTCTCCCACCGACCCCAACTTAACCCTGAAAGTTTTTGCGGTAAACCTACTGTCACCCGCTCGTATATACGTACTAGCCTAGGCCGCACAGCGGGGCCATATAGTGCTTACTACACATACATGCATATAGCTCTTGACACACGTATACACTAACCCCTACAGCGGGGCCTTTTACACTAGCTGTTAAATACACACATGCTTGTACACAATCGTGATAACTTATCCTATTACCTAGTTGAAACTGCTAGCTATACAGATATTCAACGACTATGGGATTACGTTGAGGCTACACGAGAGCATATGCTAATGTACAAGACTAGACTCGCTAGCTCGCATGTAGCATGGGTTATTGAAATGCCTAAAGATCGTTTAGAGTCTTTGTTCTTACTACAGTTTGCGCATTTGGTTACTAGTATAGCTCGCCCCAACTACTATTGCTATTAACATTAGTATTAGTTTAACCATTTAGCTTGTATCTGTAGTATGCATGTGTGTATAGTATGTGTATACGCATAGTGTATGTTATTGACTCTAGTCGCTCTATAAGTAGCAATGGCAGTAGTCAAGCTATATAGTGTGTATATGCAAGTATCAAGTGAGTTTAAAATACGCCGTTATTGGCTAAAACGTTCTTGTCCTAGTGACGTTATTGCTAGACTTAACGTGCGGTCTAGCCGTTTTGAAATAGCTCGTAATCAGTCGATTGATTGTCTGTATGTAGACATTAACTACTGGGGAGACAGTGATCCTGCTATTACTCGTATGGAGTTATTGTACGGGGATTGGGTCTTGGCTCGTGAAGCTATTGTATATCGCGTAGAAGGGGATGATGGACTATGACTGTAGTAGAACTAGCTCGTATAGATTCTAGGCGGTTGCTGTTGATTGACGGCTGTTTTTTAAGCGTTTATTGCGAGCATTTAGATGACTCTTTAGTCAGGTCTGTGGCTTGTTCTTACGAGAATTTAACGTGGTGTTTGCTCGTGCTTGCTCGAGGCAGTGTTGATGAAAACGTTTAAGAATCCAGGGGTCTTCGCGCCCTAAGCTGGCAAGATAACTGGCTAAAAACCCTGCTGCATAAACATAAGCTATACGCCCGTCTTCTTGGCTATAGGGATTTACCAAACGTATGCTGGCCATTACTTGATTGATGTCCCGCTCGTGTTTCATACTAGTATTTAATAATAATAATACCTCCATAGACCCATTAAGCATACTAAAACACCTGCGGCATTGACTAGGATTTGGGGCCTATTATGTGTACGCCAACTCCATGCTAGATAAAAACTTCCACCCCCTAGCCCTAGTATAATGTTTAAGGGATGGAGCTCTGGTCTAAAGCTCATTACTAGATACATTGAGATCAAGCAGGCTGTACCCAGCCATTGTAGTATATTATTCATCGTCTATATTCCTCGTCTCTGTTGGCTTCGCCGTAGCCCTGATCATAGCCCTGTTGCCAGCCTTCGTTTTCACCATCTTTAAAGCCACGTTCGTAGCCACGCTCGAACTCGATCTCGCTAGATTGGGTTTCCTTGTGGTACTCGTAGCCATCGTCGTAGCCTGCTTGATAGCCCTTGGCTTCGAACAGGCCGACATACTG
>JACCEC012849745.1_pt1 | contig 95881 bp, 93 predicted proteins | sample 7450121 | NCBI WGS metagenome assembly JACCEC01 (sample SAMN15323455, study PRJNA562643) | freshwater metagenome | isolation source: river surface water | place: USA:Blue River Watershed | collected 2017-08-18
TCCTGTGTTTCCTGGTGGTCGCCGACGTGTCCGGACGGGTGCTGTTCAACAGCCCCGTCAAGGGCACGCCCGAGATCATCTCTTTGTCCATCGTCATCATCTGCTTTTTGCAAGCGGGCTATGCCATTCGTTCGGGCGGGATGCTCAATGTCGACACCCTGGTGGTTCGGCTGAGTCCTCGTGTGCAGTGTATGCTGGCCGCTTGGGGTGCCCTGATCGGTATTTTCTTTTTCGGCATCATCTGTTATGGCAGCCTTGATGGAGCAGCCCATGCCTGGACTTCGGGGGAGTACGAAGGCGAGGGCGCGTTGCGAGTGCCTGTCTGGCCGGCCAAGTTCATCATCGTCATGGGCACAGGTTTGGCTTGTCTGAGTTATCTGTTGTTGATGCTGCAAAACATTTCCAATGCCATCCAGGGGCGTGCGGGTCACTTCGCTGCCACCCAACACTGAGTTTCTTTTATGTTTGATCCGCAACAAATGCTGATCATGGTCGGCGTTTTGCTGGCCTTGGTCTTTAGCGGCGTGCACATCGCCGTTTCGCTGGGCGTGACCAGCTTGCTGGGCATCTACTTGATGACCGAGCAGATGGACACTGTCATCAGTTTTGCTTCCAACACAGCCTACGAGGCCCTGCGCGATTATGTGTTCGCGGTGATTCCATTGTTCATGCTCATGGGCGAGTTCTTGGCCAAGTGCGGGGCGGCCAGTGATTTGTTCACCTTGATCAATCGGATGACTCGACGTTTGCCCGGTCGTTTGGGCATCGCCACCGTGTTGTCGAATGCGGTGTTTGCTTTCGTCACCGGCGTGTCGATCGCGGCTGCGGCGGCGTTTTCCAAAATCGCCTACCCCGAGATGCGCCGTTACGGCTATGAGCGCAAGTTTGCACTGGGTTGCATTGCCGGCAGTGCCTGCCTGGGCATGTTGATCCCGCCCTCGGTGCTGATGATCGTGTGGGGGGTGCTGACCGAGATGGCGATCGGCAAACTCTTCATCGCCGGCATCATACCGGGGTTCATCGTGGTGACCTTGTTCATCGGCTACATCCTGTGGGTGTCGTTCCGGCATCCCGAGCGTGTGGGCGAGGGTGACAATTTGCCTGAAGCCCAAAAGTTGGCCATGGCGACGCATGCCAAAGCCGAAACAGAGGACATCCGAGCCATTTTTTACAGCACTGTGGGCATCTTGGCCTTGGTCGTTTTGGTCTTGGGCGGCATTTGGCTGGGCTTCTTCACCCCGACCGAGGGAGCGGGTGTGGGTGCGGCCTTGTCGTTGGTGCTTGCGCTGATGCGGGGCATGCGCGGTAAAGAGATGCTGCAAGCGATTTTGTCGGTTGGGCGTACCTCGGCTCCGCTGCTGCTGCTGTTGGTCACGGCCGCGCTGTATTCGCGCGTGTTGTCGATGACGGGCATCACCGGCGCGGCCAAAGAGTTCTTTTTGGGCTCAGGGCTTTCGCCTTATACGATTTTGGCTTTGATGGTGCTGGTCTGGTTCATTTTGGGTTGCATCATCGATTCGATCTCGATCATTTTGCTCACCGTGCCGGTGTTCGGCCCGTTGGCGGTGGCGCTGGGTTTTGACCCCATCGCTTTCGCGATCATTGGCATCATCGCCATCGAAACCGGCCTGCTCACGCCGCCCTTTGGCATCTTGGTGTTCACCGTCAAAGCGGCGGTGACAGACGAAAAAGACCTGTCGCCCGGCGAGATTTTCAAAGGGGCCATGCCCTATTGGGTGTTGCTTTTGACGGCCATTTTGTCTTTGGTCTTTTTCCCGCAAGTGGCCACCTGGTTGCCCAATCTGGGCAATGCGGTGGCTGGCGGGTGACTTGAGTTTTTTCAGGAGTTTGTTTCATGCCCGCTTATTGGATTGCCCGTTGTGTGATCAACGATCCCGTCGAGTACAAACGCTACACCGACCAGGTGCCCGGCATCATCGCGAAATACGGGGCCAAGGTGTTGGCCCGCGGCGGCAAGTACCAGATCATGGAGGGCCCCGAGGTTTTTCATCGGTTTGTGTTGCTGGAATTCCCGACTTTTGAAGCAGCGGTCAACTGCTTTCAGTCACCCGAGTACGTGGCGGCTGCCTCGCACCGCCGCAGCGGTGCCGGCATCGTCGAGAACGTGATCGTCGAAGGCGGCGAGTTCACCAAATAAGAGGTCAGCGCAGCGCGGCCATCAGCGCCTGCGCAGCCTGCTCCGGGCGGTCTTGGGCGACGATGGCGCGCACCACCGCCACCGACCCGACCCCGCAGTCTTGCACTGCGGCGAATTGGCTTTGGTCGATGCCGCCAATGCCCACCAGCGGGAAGTGCCTCATGAGGGCGGCATACACCCTGAGCCGACCCAAACCTTGGGGCGGGGTTGCCATGCGCTTGAGGTTGGTGGGAAACACCGCACCCATTGCGAGGTAGCTGGGACCGAAAGAGGCCGCGCGCAGCATTTCGGCGTAGCCGTGGGTCGACAGACCCAGTCGCAAGCCGGCCAGGCGGATGCGTTCGGTGGGCGCGATGCTCAGGTCTTCCTGGCCCAAATGCACGCCATAAGCCCCGTGCTCGATGGCTTGTGCCCAATGGTCGTTGATGAACAGCAGACTGGGTGTGCCCTGCACGGCGGCGACTGCAGCCCTCACTTCGCGATCAATCGCAGCCCGGTCGTCGGATTTGAAGCGCAGTTGCAAGGTGGGTAGGCCTGCTTGCGCCATGCGCGCGACCCAGTCGGCATTGGGCAAAACGGCATACAGCCCGAGGCGTTGTGGACAAGGTGCGAAAGGCAGTGGGTGTTCCTTTGCGGGTCGGTCAAAGTCCACGGCATCAGTCGGCCAGCGAGCCGGATCGAAATGGCCCAGCCGCTGGCTTTGTCGCATCCAGGCCCGGCGCACGATGGCTGCATCAGCCGGCCAAAAACCCAGTTCGCCCAAGGCCAGGTTCAGGGCCGCGTCGAGCAACGTGCCAGCACCGGTGGTCAAGGCTTGCGGGTCTCCGGCCTGCTTGTCATTGTGGTGTCGCAGGATTTGCCGGGCCAGGCTTTGCGCATTCAGGTTCATGGTTGATGCCAAAACGGTGTGCCCAGCACGGGGGTGCTGGGTTGGGCTTGTTCTTGTTCTTGCATGGCCCCGGCGAGATGGGCCGCGCGTCCGGCACGCACGGCGTCGGCAAAAGCCCGGGCCATGGCCACCGGGTCACGGGCCAGCGCCACGGCGGTATTGAGCAGCACGGCGTCGTAGCCCCATTCCATGACTTGGCAGGCATGTGAGGGCAAGCCCAAGCCGGCGTCGACGATCAGGGGCACATTCAGACGTTCGCGCAGGGTGCGCATGGCATAGGGGTTGATGGGGCCTTTGCCGGTGCCGATGGGAGCGGCCCAGGGCATGACCGCCTGACAGCCGACGTCGACCAGTTTTTGACACAAAACCAGGTCGTCGGTGCTGTAGGGCAGCACTTTGAAGCCGCTTTTGATCAGTTGTTCGGCGGCTTGCGGCAGTTGCAGCGTGTCGGGTTGCAGGGTGTAGTCGTCGCCGATGAGTTCCAGTTTGATCCAGTCGGTTTCAAACACTTCACGCGCCATTTCGGCGGTGGCAATGGCTTCTTTCAGGCTGTGGCAGCCGGCGGTGTTGGGCAGCACCGTCACGCCGGTGTCGCGCAGCAGTTGGAAGAACTCGCGCGAGGCATCCACCCCTTGGGCGGTTTGACGCCGCAGCGAGGCGGTCAACATGGCCGGTTCGGCGGTCTGGACCGAACGCGCCAGCACGGCTGGCGAGGGGTAGCGCGAGGTGCCCAACAGGAGGCGACTGGAAAAGGTCTCGCCGTAAAGTACAAGGGGATCAGAGGTGGAGGTCATGGTTCATCCGCCCGTGATGGGGGCGATCAATTCGATCTGGTCGCCGGCGCACAGCAGGTGTTGCGCATGGCGGGCTTTGGGCACGAATTCCAGGTTGACGGCGGCCGCAAAGGGCGGCTGCACCCCGGCCAGGGCGATGGCGTCAGACAGTTTGGCGCCGACCGGCACGCGGTGGGACACCTGGTTGATCAGGACTTCAATGGTTTCGTTCATCTTCGACACGCAGGCCCCAACGCAGGGCCCATTCGGTGGTTTCATGGCCCAGCCATTCGAGTGCGGCATCGAGCATGGCGGGCGAGATCAGAAAGCCGTGCCGGTACAGGCCATTCAGGCTGATGTGGCGCGGGCCGTGCAAGGTGACGCAGGGCAGATTGTCGGTCAAAGTGGGGCGGGCCTGGGTGGCGATCTCCAGGATGCGGGCTTCGCCAAATCCGGGGTGCACGGTGTAGGCGGCACTGAGCAACTCCAGGGTGGAGCGGACGCTGGCCGGCGACAGGTCTTCGGTTTCGATTTCGGTCGCTCCGATCACAAACAGGTGATCGGGCTTGGGGGCGATGTAGATCGGGTAGCGCGGGTGGATCAGGCGGGTCGGTCGCTGCAAGGTCACGTCAGGCGCATGCAGGCGGATGACCTCGCCCCGCACTCCGCGCACGCGCAAGCGGTCGCGCGCACCCAGCCCCCTGCAATCGATCAGCCAGTCGGGCGCATCGGCGGCATGGAGGTTGAAATCCTCAGGGGTTCGGGCGGAATGCCAATGCAAGGTCACCTTGGGCTCGGTTTGAAGGGCGCGCAGCAAGGCTTGCAACAGGCCCCGGTTGTCCAGTTGCCCTTCGCCGGGCAAATACAGCCCCTGCGTGAAACGCCCGGCCAGGCTGGGTTCCAGATCGGCCAGGCGGGCGCCATCGATTTTTTCCAGCGCCGGCAGTTGCGGGCAATCTCGCCCGGTGCGCAACAGCATCTGTTCGAACTGTTTGGCCTGTGGCGCATCCTGGCGGTGCCAGACGATCAGGCTGCCGTTGCGCTGGTTGAAGACCGGCTCAGGCAGGTCAGCCAGCAGGCTTTGCCAGCGATCGATCGAATGGTGGCCCATGCGCACCACGCTGGTTTCTGTGATGGCCGATTCGGCCAAGGGGGCCAGCATGGCGGCGGCAATGCGGGCGGCTGCGCCCTGGGCGTCAGCCCCTTGAGCCTCGTGGACCTCGACCGAGTGGCCTTGGCGAGCCAAAGCAAACGCCATCAGGCGACCCATGAGGCCGGCGCCCAAAACCACGCAGCGCATCGCGCTAGGATCTCCCTTTGTCATGGCCGTTATTGTCCCCGATCAGAAAGCCCCATGCTCCAGCCTTTGTATGATTCAGGTCATGAATGCGATAAAGACTTCGGCATACCCCCGTGTATTGACCATCGCCGGATCGGACAGCGGAGGTGGAGCCGGCATCCAGGCCGACTTGAAAACCTTCTCAGCCCTGGGGTGTTACGGCATGACCGCGCTGACGGCGCTGACGGCCCAAAACACGGTCGGGGTGCAGGCCATCCATGCGGTGCCACCGGCCTTTTTGAAAGCCCAGCTGCAGTCGGTGCTGGACGACATCGGGGTCGATGCCATCAAGATTGGCATGTTGCATGCCCCTGAGATCGTCGAGGTGGTGGCCTGGGCCATCGATCAATACCAGCCCGCCCATGTGGTGCTCGATCCGGTCATGGTGGCGACCAGTGGAGACCGACTGATCGCCCAGGAAACGGTGTCCGAGCTGGTGCGCCAGCTGTTTCCCCGCGTCAGTCTGATCACGCCCAATCTGGACGAGGCCGAGTGGTTGCTGGGCCATCGCATCGCCAGCGCCGAGGAGTTGCCTGCCGCCGCGCGCGAGTTGCAGGCCCTGGGAGCACGTGCGGTGTTGCTCAAGGGTGGACACCTGGCCGGCGACGAGGTGGTGGATTGGCTCCAGACCGCTGCAGGTGAGGGGGCGCGGCTGGCCAGCCGACGCATTCCGAGCCGCAATGTGCATGGCACCGGATGCACCCTGTCCTCGGCCATTGCCGCACATTTGGCGCTGGGCCACGATTTGGTGCAGTCGGTGCAATGGGCGCGGGAGTACATCTTGGGGGCGATCAGCGCCGGCGCTGATTTCGTGCTGGGCCGGGGCCATGGACCGCTCAATCACGGTTACGCGCCCCATGCCACGCGTGCACGCTGATGGACTTCAGACTTTCAGGCGGGCATGCAGGCGCGCCGAGGCGGTGGTGTATTCCAGCGTCACCGCTCCACCTTGCTGGCGTTCGGCAAATCCGTATGCGGCCAGCGTGGCTTCGTGAAACCCGCAGGCGATCAGTTTGCGTTTGCCCGGGTAATGGTTGACATCGCCCACGGCATAAACGCCCGGCAAGCTGGTTGAAAAATCGGCCGGGTTGACCCGGATCTGGCGTCTTGCCATGTCCAGTCCCCAATCGGCGATGGGGCCGAGCTTGGGACTCAAGCCCAGGCATTGCACCAGCACATCGCAGGGCAGGGTGATGGGGTCGCCTTCTGGCGGTGCGAGTTCGATCGCTTGCACGCGTCCCAGCGCCGACCGGCATGACACCGGTTGCCCGGTCACAAAGCGGAGGGTTCCGCTGCGGATCATGGCATCGAGCCTGAGCTGATCGCCCGGGGGCAGATCAAGTTTGTCGCGCCGGTGCACCAGAGTCAGGCTGGCGTGGGGACGGGTCAACCACTCGCTCAGCACGGGCATGACGGTTTCGTCACCCCCTGCGATCAGCACATGGGGTTCAGGGTTGGGGCTGCTGGGGCTGTCGCCAGCATGAACCACACCGCCCAAACCCGAAAGTCCCTCGACGCTGAGGTTGCGTGGCACAAAGGCCCCCACACCGGCGGCGATGAACACGCCCTTGGCGTCAAAGCTGAGACCTTGAGCGGTTTGCACCCTGTAGCCACCATCGGGCAGGGCGGCCAGCGAAGCCACCTGTTGTTGCAGGTGAAAGGGAACCTCAAAGGGTTTGATCTGGTTTTGCAGGCGCTCGATCAGTTCGCGCCCGGTGCAACGGGGCAAACCGGGAATGTCGTAGATGGGTTTGTCGGGGTAGAGTTCGGTGCATTGGCCACCGATGTGAGGCAAAACGTCCACCACCTGACAGGCGTAACCCAGCAGACCGAGTTGAAACGCCTGATACAGGCCCACCGGGCCGGCGCCGATGACCAGGGCCGGGGTGTTCAGCGCTGCAACTCCGAAAGCTTGCCGGTTTTGTCTTTCCAGTCATCGGCATCGGGCAAGGGGGCCTTGCGCTTGGTGATGCTGGGCCAGCCCAGTTGTGACAACTCGGCATTGAGCTTGACCATGTGCTCTTGGCCATCGGGCACATCTTCTTCGGCGTAGATGGCGTTGACCGGACATTCCGGGATGCAGACCGCGCAGTCGATGCACTCATCGGGGTCGATGGTGAGGAAATTGGGGCCTTCGCGGAAGCAATCCACGGGGCAGACATCGACGCAATCGGTGTATTTGCAACGGATGCAGGCTTCGGTGACGACGTGGGTCATGGTCTTTAAAGTGTCAACATGCCCTGACAGGGCGGTGGAAATATTTTACCCCGATCTCAGGCGATCAGGGCGGCGGCGCTGGTGCGGTGGCTGGCGGTGTCGACCAGAACCAAAGCCCCCAAGCCACGCGAAGTGGCGTAGGGCAGAGCCGGGATGTCTTGTTGCAGTTGCAAATGCACTCGACCGATTTCGTTGGCTTGCAGAGCCTGGGCCGGCTGAGCCTGCAGGGTCTGGATGTCGATTCGGTGGGCAATTGCGGTGACCCGAGCCTTGACCCAGCGGCGACCGTGCAGGGCCCAATAGACCCGACCGGTTTCCAGCGGGGTGTCGTCCATCCAGGCCACGGTGGCCTCGATGTTGCGACTGGCGGGGGCAGCGTCCTCGGTCAAAAGCCAGTCGCCACGCGAGACATCGACTTCGCGGTCGAGCACCACACCCGCGCTGTGGCCCTGGATGTCGGCGACTTCGCGCCGCACGGCGTCAAGCAAACGGGCCACGATGGCGGTTTGTCCGCTGGGGAAAACGCGCACGCTTTGTCCCGGTCTGAGTCGGCCGGCGGCCAGGCGACCCCAGAACACCCGGCGTCCGGTGTCGGTCACCGCACTGTCGTGGTTTTTTTCCACCCATTGGACGGGGAAAGCCATGCCCAGGTGGGCGTCGCCCGGGGTGTTGGGCAATGTTTCCAGAAGGTCCAGCAGGTTGGGGCCGGTGTAGCCGCACCAGTCGCCGTGGCCTTCGGTCACATTCCAGCCGTGCAGGGCGGAGATGGGCAAAATGCCAGCGGGTTCGATGCCTGCCCCTTGTGCGAAGGCCAACAAGGCCCGGCGGATGCGGGCGTAGGCCAAGGGCGCATCTGCCACCGCATCGAGCTTGTTGACGGCAAAGACGATGGAGGGCACGCGCAACAAATGCGCCAGCAGGCTGTGGCGGCGGGTTTGGGGCAACAGGGTCACTTCTTCTTGCCGGGTATTGAGTTTGGTGGCGTCGACCAACACCACGGCAGCGTCGGCGCCGCTGGCGGCGGTGACCATGTTGCGGGTGTATTGCTCGTGGCCGGGGGCGTCGCCGATGATGAATTTGCGCTGTGCGGTGCTGAAATAGCGGTAGGCGACATCGATGGTGATGCCCTGTTCGCGCTCGGCGCTCAGGCCATCGGTGAGCAGCGCCAAATCGGTTTGGCCCTGGCGTTGCACGCCCGCCAACTGGTCTTGCAAGACAGCTTGCGAGTCAACCAGCAGGCGGCCAATCAGGGTGCTTTTGCCATCGTCAACCGAGCCGCAGGTGATGAATTTGAGCGCTTCCATCAGAAGTAACCGTCCTTTTTGCGTTTTTCCATCGAGGCGTCCGAGGTCTGGTCGTCCATGCGGGTGGCCCCGCGTTCGCTGACCTCGGCGGCCAGGGTTTCGAGCACGATGTCTTGCGGGGTGGCCGCCAGGCTGGCCACCGGGCAGGTGCAGGTGATGTCGCCGACGGTGCGAAACCGCACCTGACGGGTGACCACTGCTTCGCCTTCTCGCGGGGGTGTGAGTTCAGTGACGGGAACCAGCAAACCGCGCCGCTCGACCACCGGACGCTCGTGGCTGTAATAGATCGAGGGCAGGGCCAGGTTTTCGCGTTCGATGTATTGCCACACGTCGAGCTCGGTCCAGTTGGAGATGGGGAACACCCGGAAATGCTCTCCGGGTTGGAGGCGGGTGTTGAACAGGGTCCAGAGTTCGGGCCGTTGGTCTTTGGGTTGCCACTGGCCGAAGCTGTCGCGGTGGCTGAAGATGCGCTCTTTGGCGCGCGCCTTTTCTTCGTCGCGGCGGGCACCCCCGATCAGGGCGTCGAAGCGAAATTCTTCGATCGCTTCGAGCAAGGTGACCGATTGGTGGGCGTTGCGGCTCTCGCCGGGATGCGCCAGCCGCACCGTGCCCCGGCGCATCGAGTCTTCGACGCTGCGCACGATCAACTCAGCTCCCAGTTCGGCGGCACGCTGGTCGCGAAAATCGGTGACCTCGGGAAAATTGTGGCCGGTGTCGATCATCAGCAGGGGGTAGGGCAGGCGACCCTTGCCAAAAGCTTTTTCGGCACAGCGAAGCATGACCAGCGAATCTTTGCCGCCGGAAAACAGCAGGGCTGGGCGCTCGAAAACAGCGGCGACTTCGCGCAGGATGAAGATGGTCTCTTCCTCCAGTGCGTCCAGATGGCTGTTGCTGAGCTGGGTCAGGTGGGCGGTGTCGGTGATGGCGTTCATTGAGGTCTCACATGCAGGCCACATTCCTTGGCCGATTCGTCTTCCCACCACCAGCGGCCGGCCCGGAAGGGCTCGCCCAGGCTGATGGCGCGGGTGCAGGGGGCGCAGCCGATGCTCGGGTAGAACTCATCGTGCAGCGGGTTGTAGTCGATGGCTTCGCGGGCGATGAAATGCCAGACATCGCCCCAGGTCCAATGGGCCAAGGGGTTGTATTTGGTGCGTCCGGTGACGGTCTGTTCGCTGTCGTCGATCAGCGGCACCTCGGCGCGGGCATCGGACTGTTCGCGGCGCAGGCCGGTGATCCAGGCGGTTTGGCCATTCAGTGCGCGGGCCAAAGGTTCGAGTTTGCGCACCCGACAGCAATCCTTGCGCTGTTCGATGCTGTCCATGATGGCATTCTGGCCGTACCGAGCCACCCACTGGATCACTTGTTCGTGTTGAGGACGAAAAACTTCCAAGTTCCAACGGGCGCTGGCTTGTTGTCTTTCCAGCAGGGCCAGGGTTTGGTGGTGCAAGGCCCCGGTGTCGAGCACAAAAACACCAATGGGCAAGCCCAAATCGGCGATCAGGTGGCTGATGACCACGTCTTCCGCCCCCAGGCTGGAGGCTTGTTTGATGTGGCGGTGTCCGGCGCTGGCTTGTTGCAACAAGGCACAGGTTTGAGCCAGTTTTTGTTCGAAGTCCGCACTGGCTCGTGCCAGACGCTCGGGAGCACGCAGTCCGGGTTGAATTGCGCTCATGCGGTTCTCCTGGCAAAGTGCGGCAGCGGCTGGCCAGCGTCGCCTTGATAAGCCGGCAGGCCGATGTTGAGCACCCGGCGTGCGGTGTCCAGCGACTGATCGGCGCGCAGCACTGCGCTGGAAAAACCGCAGCGTTGCATTTGCGCCAGTTGGTCGACCAGCACGTCGCCGGTGGCTCGGATGTCACCGGTGAAACCGCGCCGGCGCAGCAAGCGGGCCTGGCTGTAGGCGCGCCCGTCGGTGAATTTGGGCAGGCTCAATTCGATGCGGGTCACACTGTCAAGCCCCACCGATGCGACATCGGCGGTGTTGTCCAGGCGCAGGGCGTTGGGGTCGGCTGGGGTGTCTTGCAAGAGGTCCATGGCGGGTTCAATCGGTGACGGCACTGCGTGCGGTGATGTGGCGCACTAGGTGGGCGGCGGCGCGGAACGGTTCGAGGCCGATGCGGCGCAAGGCGTCGATGAAGGTTTCCCGGTCGTTGCGCTGTTGCACATAAACACCCAGGATCGCTTCGATGGCATCAAGCACCTCGGCGGCGGCAAATGAGGGGCCGATGACTTTGCCGGGTTGGGCGGTGCCACCCAGGTTCGAACCATCCGAACCACCCAGGGTGATTTGGTACCACTCTTGACCATCTTTGTCGACGCCCAATATGCCGATGTGACCGCTGTGGTGATGGCCGCACGAATTGATGCAGCCGCTGATGTGCAAGTCAATGGGGCCCAGGTCGTCGAGTTCGTCCAGGTCCTGGTAGCGGGCGATGATTTCCGAGGCCAGCGGCAGGGAACGCGCGTTGGCCAAAGCGCAATAGTCCCCGCCCGGGCAGGCAATGATGTCCGACAGCAGACCGATGTGGGGCTTGGCCAGGCCGAGGCGGCGGGCTTCACGCCACAACTCGGGCAATTGGTCGCAAGGCACCCAGGGCAGCAGCAGGTTTTGTTCGTGCGTCACACGCGCTTCGCCGGCGGAAAAGCGCTGTGCCAATTGGGCCGCCGCATCGAGCTGGTCGGCGTTGGCGTCGCCCGGGGCCTGGCCGATGCGCTTGAACGACAGCGTGACGGCACGCAGGTCGGGGTTGCGGTGGGTGTGGACATTGCGTTGCAGCCAGCGGGCGAATTCGACGTCGTCCTCGGCGGCGGCTTTCAGGATGCGAGCCATCTTTTGGTCGGCGTCGCTGCGATTGCAGACCAGTGCCGGCGGTTCAAAATGGGCTTGGACGCGCTGCAGCTCGGCCTCGGTGATGCGGTGCACCCCTCCCTGTGCCAACACGCGTTGGTATTCGGCCTCGACTTCGGCAGCAAAACGCGGGCCCTCGGCCTTGACGAGGATTTTGATGCGGGCTTTGTACAGGTTGTCACGCCGGCCCCACAGGTTGTAGGTGCGCACCAGCGCTTCGAGGTAGTTCAGGATTTCGACCGCCGGCAAAAACGGGCGCAAGACGGTGCCGATGATCGGCGTGCGACCCATGCCGCCGCCGACCTGCACCACAAAGCCCAATTCAGCCTCCGAGCTGCGGGTCAGTCGAAGGCCTACATCGTGCCAGCCTACGGCGGCACGGTCTTCGGCGGCGCCGGTGATGGCGATTTTGAATTTGCGCGGCAAGTACGCAAATTCGGGGTGCAGGGTGCTCCACTGGCGCATGATTTCGGCCCACGGACGCGGGTCGGCGATTTCGTCAGGCGCGATGCCCGCCAAGGCATCGCTGGTGATGTTGCGGATGCAGTTGCCACTGGTCTGGATGCCGTGCATGTCGACCGAGGCCAGCAGGTCCATGACGTCGGCGCTGCGTTCCAGCGGTATCCAGTTGAACTGAACGTTCTGGCGCGTGGTGAAGTGAGCCACACCGTGCACCAGGCGGGGTGATGGACGCCCCGGATCGATGGTGTCTTGCTGCCGTTGGGCTTGGGCGAGCAGGTCGGTGTCGGGACGGTCAAACTCCCGGGCGATGCGGGCCAAAGCCTGTAACTGGTCGCTGCGAATTTCGCCGTAAGGCACGGCCACCCGAAGCATGGGTGCGTAGCGTTGCACATACCAGCCGTTTTGCAAGCGCAGCGGTCGGAATTCATCACCGCCCAACTCACCCGAAAGGTGGCGTTGCAATTGGTCACGGTATTGGGCGGCGCGCTGTCGCACGGCGGTTCGGTCAAATTCGGTGTAGGCGTACATGGGGTTCAGATCATGCGAAGAACCTGAAATATAGGCCTGTCTTATGTCAATTCAAACGATAAATTAGTCATCCATATATTCAAAAAGAGATATATGGCTGCTTTGAGTCTAAGCGGGCTTTTTGTGATCGGCATGGCGAGCCGTGTCGATGGCCTTGGCCAAGGCTTCAGGCAGGGGGTGGGGCGTGCCGGTGAGCCGGGCGGCCAGTTGTTCTGCGCACAAAGCCGATAAAGTCAGGCCGCGTGCACCCAGACCCGTCAACACCCACAGGCCGGGTGAATGCGCGGGGGCTGCGGGGCCGACCCAGGGCAGGCGGTCGGACACAGTAGCCCTGACACCCGCCCAGGCTTGCCAGTGCTCGATGGGCGGCAGGGTCGGGGCAGATTCGGGGGCCAAGCGTTGCCAGCGTTGGTCATTGAGCCGGTGGTCTTCCAAACGAAGCAGCGGTTGATCGCTGCTGCGATCGAAGCTTGAGCCGACCAGCCAACAGGCTTGTCCGTTCAGGGGCACTTGGGGGATCACGCTGCCGTCACCGTTGCGGGGTCGTTGCGGCCAGTCGCAGGGCACTGGGTCGGGCATGCTGCCGAAGCTGAGTTGGCCGCGCACGGCTTGCATGGGCAGCTCCACGCCGCACAGGGACAAAAGGAGGCGACTGGCGGGGCCCAGGGCGATCACCACCGATGCGCCTGCGGTCATTTGGCGCTGATCTGGCCCCTGCAAGACCCAACCACTTGGACGCTGGTGCAATTGCGAGACCTGCCAGCCCCAAACTGTTTCAATCAGGGGGTGGTCGATCAGGGCATGGATCAGCCGTTCAGGTTTCAGCCAGCCGGCTCTGGGTTGGTGCCAGCCCTGAGCTTGGGCTTGCCACCAGTCCTCGCGCCAGTCTCCGAGGTCCGGGGGAGTGGCGTACCAGCCCTGAGCGAGCGCGGCATCGGTAGGTGGTTGTCGGCGGGCTTTGACGCCCAACATGCGCTCGTCCAGCCCGCTCGATGCCCACTCTGATTCGGGCACCCAAGTGGTCAATCTGTTTCGGGTGTGGCGCAGACCCATGCGGGTCAGGCGTGACAGGGCGTTGTCATCACCGCTGGTGTGGGCGGCAAACAAGCCGGCAGGCAGACCCGAAGCGCCGGCCGCGGGGCCTGCCGCGTCGATCAATCGCACGGCTTGACCGCGTTCGGCCAGCGATCGGGCGACTTGCGCCCCCGCCAGTCCGGCTCCGAGCACCCAGACCGGATCCAAGCGGCTGATGGATGTGACAGTCGGGTCAGGAGGTTGGGGCCGGTAGAGGGCCGACAGCGATTCCCGTTTGGGTGGCAGACCCGGGCGTTTGCGGACTTCGAGCCCCAGGGCTTGGATGCGCCGGGTGACCTCGCCACTGACACACCAACTGGCCCAACGGGTGCCGGACCGACTCAAACGGACCAGGTCGGTCAGGATCCGGGGGCTCCACATGCCCGGGTTGACCCTCGGTGAAAAGCCGTCCAGGTAAACGCTGTCGGCTTGCAGGTTCAGTTGTGGCAAGGTGAGTTCGCTGTCGCCAATCACCAGATCCAGTGTGACGCGACCGGCATCGAAGCTGAAACGGTGCATCCCGGGTAGCAAGCCCCACCAGTCTGCAGCCAGTTCGCGGGTCAGTTCGGCCAATTCGGGCCAGGGCAGGCTGCTGCGGATCAAGTCCTGGGCCCGCACCGGATGGGCCTCGGTGGCCACATGGTGCAAACGCTCCGGCCGTTGCGGGTCTGCACGCCATGCTTGCCAGGTGGCCAGAAAGTTCAGGCCCAGGCCAAAGCCGTTCTCCAGAATGCACCAGTGGGGTTGGTTGCGCCACACGGGCGCCGGACCCAGCAACTCGCACCCGTGCAAAAAAACATGACGGGCTTGCGCCAGACCGCGATCGCCCGTTGGCCCCTGACTGCGGTAGATGTCCGGGTAGTGCGTGCTGCGTGGCGACCCGTCACCATCCCAGGTGACCGCAGGCATGCCCACTCAGGCCTGGGGTGGCACGTAGCCCTGGGCCTGATCGGCACCGGTACCGAAGAAGTGGTTTTCCATTTGGCGCGCCAGGTACTGGCGGGCGCGTTGGTCGGCCAGGTTCAGGCGGTTTTCGTTGACCAGCATGGTTTGGTGTTTCAGCCAGTCGGCCCAAGCCTGTTTGCTGACGTTTTGCCAGATGCGCTTGCCCAATTCGCCGGGGTAAGGGGGCAAGTCAAGCCCTTCGGCTTCGGTGCCGAGTTTGATGCATTGAACGGTGCGTGCCATAGCGGTTTTCCTTCAGATGTTTTTGACCAGGACCTGACTTTTGCGATCCCAGTTGTATTTGCGTTTGCGGGCTTCGGGCAACCATTCGGGGTCCACCTGGACGAAGCCACGCCTCAAGAACCAGTGGGTGGTGCGGGTGGTGAGCACGAAAATGCATTTGAGGCCCATGGCGCGGGCGCGTTGCTCGACGCGTTTGAGTATTTTCTCGCCATCGCCTTGACCTTGCGATTGTGGGGATACCGTGAGGGCTGCCATTTCAGCGGTGCCGGCTTCGGGGTAAGGGTAGAGGGCGGCGCAGCCGAAGATGACGCCGTCGTGGTCGATGACGGTGTATTGCTCGACATCGCGTTCGATTTCGGTGCGATCGCGCCGCACCAGGGTGCCGTCTTTTTCAAACGGTTCGATCAGTTGCAAGATGCCGCCCACATCCTCGTGGGTGGCTTCGCGCAATTCTTCGAGTTTTTCGTCGACCACCATGGTGCCGATGCCGTCGTGCATGTAGATCTCGAGCAACAACGCCCCGTCTACGGCGAAGGGCAGGATGTGGCTGCGCTCGACGCCAGCGGCGCAGGCTTTGACGCAGTGCTGCAAATAAAAGCCCAGGTCGGAGGGATCGTTGGCAGGGGGCAGGTTGGTCAGCAATCGGCGCGCATCCGCCAGGGACAGTTCGGTGTCGATGGGGTTGTCTTCTGCGGCAGCTTCGTTGGGGCGTGTGCGGATCCCCGGGGTTTCCGTGACAAAAAGCAGTTTGTCGGCCTGCAATGCAATGGCCACCGAAGTGGCGACCTCTTCCATGGTGAGGTTAAAGGCTTCGCCGGTGGGTGAGAATCCCAGGGGGGAAAGCAACACCAAAGAGCCGGCGTTGAGGGTTTGGGTGATGCCGGCGACATCGACCTTGCGAACCAGGCCGGAATGCTGGAAATCGATGCCGTCGACAATGCCTACCGGCCGGGCGGTGAGGAAGTTGCCCGAGATCACCCGCACCGTCGAACCGGCCATGGGGGTGTTGGGCAATCCCATGCTGAAGGCAGCCTCGATTTCGTAGCGCAATTGGCCGGCGGCTTCCTGGGCACAGTCGAGCGCCACTTCGTCGGTGATGCGCATGCCGTGCGAGTACCGGGCCGGGTGACCCTTGAGCCGGAGTTGTTCGTTGACCTGGGGTCGAAAACCGTGAACCAGCACGATTTTGACACCCATGCTCTGGATCAGGGCGATGTCTTGCACCAGGTTGGGCAGTTTGCCGGCCTCGATCGCTTCACCGGCGACTCCCACCACAAAGGTCTTGCCACGGTGCATGTGGATGTAGGGCGCGACTGACCTGAACCACGGGACAAAGGTGAAATTGAAGACAGCGGACATGGGCAAGCGGCATTGGAGGCAGGGATAATGCCCGATTGTCCATCAATCTTGCGCAATTTCCTGTGTCGGTGCCCCAGTCCCTTCAGATCGAGTTTCCGGATGCTTTGCCGGTGTCGGCACGCCGCCACGACATCGAGCAGGCGCTGCATGAGCATCAGGTCATCATCGTGTGCGGTGAAACCGGCTCGGGCAAGACCACCCAATTGCCCAAAATCGCCCTGGCGATGGGCCGGGCGGCTCGGGTCGAGGGGCAACGCCAGCGCCTGATCGGGCACACCCAGCCCAGGCGAATCGCCGCCAGTTCGGTGGCCAAACGCATCGCTGCCGAGCTCAACACCCCGCTGGGACAGGTGGTGGGCTACAAGGTCAGGTTTCAGGATCGATTGGAAGCGGGGGCACGGGTCAAGCTGATGACCGACGGGATCTTGCTGGCCGAAACCCAGAGCGATCCATTGCTGCGTGCTTATGACACGCTGATCATTGACGAAGCGCATGAGCGCAGCCTGAACATTGATTTTTTATTGGGTTATTTGCGCCAGTTGCTGCCACGCAGGCCGGATCTGAAACTGGTGATCACCTCGGCCACCATCGATGCCGATCGTTTTGCCCGCCATTTCGCTTCCGCCCGGGGGCCGGCGCCGGTGATCATGGTGTCCGGGCGCACCTACCCGGTGGAGCAGCGTTACCGCCCTTTTGAGGAAAGCCGTGAATACGGATTGAATCAGGCAGTGGCCGATGCGGTCGATGAGCTTTGGCAAGGGGCCGCCGGTGGCGATATTTTGGTGTTTTTGCCCGGTGAGCGCGAGATTCGGGATCTGGCCGATCATTTGCGAGGCCACTTGTCACACAGCCCGCTGGGCCGCGATTCGGAAATCTTGCCGCTGTTTTCTCGCCTGTCGCAGGCCGATCAGGACCGGGTGTTCGAGACCTCCAACCGGCGGCGCATCGTGTTGGCGACCAATGTGGCAGAAACCTCGCTCACGGTGCCCGGCATTCGCTTTGTGGTGGATGTCGGCACCGCCCGCGTGAAACGCTACAGCCTGCGCAGCAAGGTGGAGCAATTGCAGGTCGAGCCCATCAGCCAGGCGGCGGCCAATCAGCGTGCGGGCCGTTGCGGCCGGGTCGCCAATGGCATTTGCATCCGGCTCTATGAGGAACGCGATTTTCAGGGGCGGGCCCGTTTCACCGACCCGGAGATTTTGCGCAGTTCGTTGGCCAGCGTGATCTTGCGCATGAAGTCCTTGGGCTTGGGGCAGGTCGAGGCTTTTCCATTCATCGACCCGCCCTCATCGCGAGCGATCGCTGATGGTCATCAGTTGTTGGCCGAATTGGGCGCCGTGGACGAAGCTCAAAACCTGACCCCGCTGGGGCGCGAATTGGCCCGCTTGCCGCTGGATCCGCGCATCGGGCGGATGATCCTTGAAGCGCGCGTTCGGGGGGCGCTGGACGAGGTGCTGGTGATCGCCAGTGCGCTGTCGGTCCAGGATGTGCGTGATCGGCCGTTGGAGGCCCAGACCCAGGCGGATCAGCAACACGCCAAATTCAAGGACGAGCGCAGCGAATTCAGCGGTTACCTGACGCTGTGGCGCTGGTTGCAAGAGGCGCGGGGTGGGCATGGCAGCGAGCACAAGCTCTCCAATCGGCAGTACGAGCAATTGCTGCGCTCAAATTACATCCATGTGCGGCGGGTGCGTGAGTGGCGCGACGTGTACAGCCAGTTGCTGACCGTGGTGACCGAGCAGGGCTGGAAACTCAATGCCACGCCGGCCAGTTACGAACAGTTGCATCTGTCGATGTTGTCCGGTTTACTGGGCAACATCGGCTGCAAGGTGGACGATGAAGACGTGTATCTGGGTGCCCGGGGAATCAAGTTTTACCGCCATCCGGGTGCGCACTTGCGCAAAAAGCCGGGGCGCTGGCTGGTGGCGGCGGAATTGGTCGATACCACCCGCCTTTATGGGCGAGGCTTGGCCGCCATCGATCCGGCTTGGCTCGAGCAAATCGGCAGTCACCTGCTGAAAAAGCAATGGCTTGACCCGCATTTCGACAAAAAGCACGGCGAGGTCCTGGCTTTTGAACGCGCGACCTTGTATGGCCTGGTGGTCTACAGCGGACGCCGTCGGCCTTATGCGGCCGTCGATCCGCAAGGGGCACGGGATATCTTCATCCGCGAGGGGCTGGTGGCCGGGGCCTGGGACTCGAAGTTGCCGTTCTTGCAGGCCAATCGGCTCACCCTGCGCAAGGTGGAAGAGCTCGAGCACAAATCCCGCCGCCAGGACGTGCTGGTGGATGACGAACTGATTTTTGCTTACTACGACGCGCAAATTCCGCAAGAAGTGCTCAATGCCCGAGACCTTGAGGCCTGGTGGAACAAAGCCAGCCGGGATCAACCCCGCTTGTTGCACATGGGGCGCGAAGACCTGATGCGGCACGAGGCCGCCAGTGTCACGGCGCAGGCTTTTCCGCGCGTGGTGCGTTTGGGCGGGGTCGATTGCGCCACCGATTATCTGCACGACCCCGGCGACGCCCGCGACGGGTTGAGCGTGACGGTGCCTTTGTTTGTGCTGAATCAGGTCAGTGAAGAACGCTGCGAATGGCTGGTGCCCGGCATGTTGAAAGACAAAATCCAGGCCCTGCTCAAGAGCTTGCCGCAAAAGCCGCGTTCGCGCTTTGTGCCCCTGCCCGAAAGCGCTTCAAAGTTGGCGCAAGAGTTGGGTGCTGAGGCATGCTTTGGCCGTGGTTCGCTGACCGATGCCCTGCTGCACAAAGTGCGAGAGCAAACCAGTCTGGATGTGAAGCGGGCCGACTTCAAGCTGGACATGGTCCCACCGCACCTTTTCATGAACCTGCGGGTGGTTGACGAGCACGGCCGGCAACTGGGCATGGGGCGCAATCTGGGGGCACTTCGCGCCGAATGGGGCTCGCAAGCGCGCGGGGCATTTCAGGCTTTGGCGCAGATCAAAACACGGGTGGCTCCCCAGGTGTCCCCGGCTGAAACCCGCGCAGCACCTGCCACGCGGTCCCTGGCTGCCCAGTCCGTTGCGGCTGCCGCATCCGCCGAGACGGCTCAAGGGCCCTTCACCGATTGGTCGTTTGGCGAATTGCCGGAGTTGATGGAGATTCGCAAGGGCGGCCAGACCCTGATCGGCTTTCCGGCCCTGGTGGATCAGGGCAGCGCGGTGATGATCGAAGTGTTCGACGAGCCGGAGGTGGCGCTCAAGAAGCAACGCTCCGGGCTGCGGCGATTGTTTGCCCTTCAACTCAAAGACGCGCTGAAGTATTTGGAAAAAAACATCCCCGATTTGCAAAGGATGGCGGTGGCTTACATGCCCTTGGGCACCCAAGAGGAGTTGCGCCAGCAAATCATCGATCTGGCCATAGAGAGAGCCTTTTTGCTCGATCCGTGGCCCACCGATTCCGCCGCTTTCCAGCGCCGGCTGGAGGAGGGGCGAGGGCGGCTGAATCTGATCGCCCATGAGGTCGCCCGTTTGTCTGGTCAGGTGTTGCTCGAGTTTGCCAGCGCCGGTAAAAAAATCCGTGACACCAAAGGACAGGCCGAGGCGACGGCCGACTGTGCACAGCAACTGCAACGCCTGGTGGGCAAGCATTTTGTGCGCGACACACCCTGGCCACAAATGCAGCATCTGGTGCGATATCTCAAGGCGATCGTGCTGCGCCTGGACAAATGCCGCGCCGATCCGGCCCGGGATGCCCAGCGCATGCTGGAGGTGCGCGCGCAGGAGCAGCGCTATTGGCGACTGGTCGCCGAGCGCAAAGGCGCCACCGACGAGCGCATGCTGGAATTCCGCTGGTTGTTGGAAGAGTTGCGAGTGAGCCTGTTCGCCCAAGAACTGCGCACGCCTCAACCTGTCAGCACCAAACGCCTGGACAAGGCTTGGGCGCAGTTGGGGTGAGATGCATCACCCACCGGGTGGTGGTCAGAGTTTGGACAGGCGCTGCAAGGCGGTTTGAAGGGTTTCGTCTTTTTTGGCGAAACAAAAGCGGATCACGCGCTGGTCAAACCCATCGGCGTAGAAGGCCGACAAAGGAATGGCGGCAACGCCGATTTCGCGGGTGAGCCACTGACAAAAATCGGCTTCGCTCAGGTTTTTCTCGGGCACCCCCAGGCCATCGATGCGGGCGCACTGGAAGTAGCTGCCTTCACTGGGCAGCAATTCAAATTGGGTTTTTGCCAATCCGGCCCGGAACAAATCTCTTTTGCGTTGGTAAAAAGCCGGCAGTTGCAAGTAGGGCTGCGGGTCCGCCATGTAAGCGGCCAAGCCATGTTGCACCGGGGTGTTGACGGTGAACACATTGAATTGGTGCACTTTGCGGTATTCGTGCGTGTAGGCGGCGGGAGCCGCGCAATAGGCCACCTTCCAGCCGGTCACGTGGTAGGTTTTGCCAAAGCTCGAAATCACAAAAGCGCGTTCGGCCAGTGCGGGAAAACTGGCGACGCTGAGGTGCTGCAATGGCGCGTAGACCATGTGTTCATATACTTCGTCGGACAGCAAAATGATCGAGGTGGGTTCGAGGATCTCTTGGAGCCGGAGCAATTCTTCGCGTGTCCAGACGGTGGCGCTCGGGTTGTGCGGGGTGTTGATCATCATCATGCGGGTGCGCGGCGTGATGGCGGCGGCGATGCGCGCAAAGTCGGGGCGGAAGGTGCCCGGGGTCAAGGGCACGCGCACCACGGTGCCACCGGCCAGTTCGATGTTGGGGATGTAGCTGTCATAACAGGGTTCGAGCACGATCACCTCGTCGCCTGGACGCACCACCGCCAACACGGCGTTGATGATGGCTTGGGTGGCACCGGCGGTGATGGTGATTTCACTCACCGGGTCATAGCGACGCCCATAGAGGCGCTCGATCTTGTCGGCCACAGCTTGTCGCAATTCGGCCACGCCCAGCATCGAGGGGTATTGGTTGAGGCCTTTTTTCATGGCCTCAGTGACGGCATCGATCAGACGCGGATCACAATCGAAATCGGGGAATCCTTGTCCCAGATTGACGGCGTTGCATTCTTGCGCCAAGGCGGACATGACGGTGAAAATGGTGGTGCCCACACGGGGCAGCTTGGATTCGAGTTGCGGGGTCATGGGTGAAGCGAGATCAAAGTTCGTAATCGGTGTGGCGACCTTCCAGGGCCTTGAGGACCAGGTCGCGGTTGAGGCGGTCGCTGAGCATTTGGGCAAACTCCAGCACGAAATGGCGCAAATAGCTGCCACGCTTGAAGGCCACCCGGGCCATGTTGGTGCCAAACAGGTTGCCGGCTGGGCGGCTGACCAGGCCATCGGCCAGGCCATCGTGGACGGCCATTTCAGCCACCACGCCCACACCCATGCCGAGGCTGACATAGGTTTTGATGACGTCGGAGTCGATGGCCTCAAGGGCAATTTGCGGTTGCAGGCCATGTTGGGCAAACGCCTGGTCGATGCGCGAACGACCGGTGAACGAAGGGTGATAAGTCACCAAAGCGTGTTCGTGCAAGCGCTCGATGGTGATCTGACGCACGCCGGCCAACGGATGGTCTTTGGGCATCACCAGCACGTGTTGCCATTCGTAACACGGCAGGGTGACCAACTCGGGGTAATTGGCCAGCGATTCGGTGGCCATGCCGATCTCGGCCACTTCTTCAATGACCATCCGGGCCACCTGATCGGGTGAGCCCTGATGCAGGCTGACAGTCACCTCGGGGTACGCTGCACGCAATCTCGAAACCGGTTTGGGCAGCACATAGCGTGCTTGGGTGTGGGTGGTGGCGATGGACAGTGTGCCATGGTTCTGGCTGCTGTACTGTTGGCCGATGCGCTTGAGGTTGTTGACTTCGCGCAGGATCAGATCAATCGACTTGAGCACATGCTGCCCAGGCTCGGTGATGCGCTTGAGCCTTTTGCCGTGGCGGGTGAAGATGTCGATGCCCAATTCTTGTTCGAGCTCGATGATGGCCTTGGACACCCCGGGCTGGGACGTGTGCAGGGCTTTGGCGGCTTCGGTCAGGTTCAGGTTGCGCCGGGCGGCCTCTTGGACGAATCTGAATTGATGCAGGTTCATAACCTGAGATCATATCAATTTAGTTTATCCAATGCTATTTGGCATGAAAGGTCGGCCAGCCTGGGGTCTTCGCCCAGGGCGGGCAAGACATCCAGCGCCAAAAGGGGGTGGGTCTCGCGCAATGCCGTCACCAGTTGGGGGAGGTCTTCGCGTGCGTGTCGACCCATGCCCAGGAACATGGGCAGGATGCGAATCCTCTGGACGCCTTGATCCAGCATGCGCCTGACGCAGCTGGGCAGGTCGGGTTCGCTCAATTCCAGATAGGCACAGGCGACCTGAAGTTCGGGGGCTTGGCGCAAGATTCGATCGCGCACAGCAAGCAGTGGGGTGTGCCAGAGCGGGTCGCGCGAGCCATGGGCAAACAAAATGAGTCCGGTTTTCATCGTCGAAGCACCAACCAGCCAAAGGCCAGCAAAGACAGAAGGGTGTAGATCATGCCGGGCAGGGCGGCGGCCAACCACGGCGACCATTGTTGCAGGTTACCGATGTGACCAAACACATTGTTGAGGAGAAAAAAACTGACCCCGATCATGACGCCGAGAAAAACCAGATTGGCAATTTGACCCGAGCGAAAGTGCAGGTAGGCAAAGGGTAAAGCGAGGACGATCATGACCAGACAACTGATGGGGTAGAACACCTTGTTCCAAAAGACGATCTCGTAGCGCTGGCTGGTTTGGTCGTTGTTTTGCAAATATCGGATGTATTGGAAGAGATCGAAGGTGCGCATCCGGTCGGGTTTGAGCAAAGCCACCGAGACCATTTCGGGTGTGACGCTGGTGACCCAGTCCCAATGGGGCAATCTTTCGACACTTTGAGAAGGCCCCGTCCGCGAGTCGGGACCCCAGATCCGGCGCTCGACGCCTTGCAATCGCCACAATTCGGCTTCAGGGTCATGGATCCCGCTGTCTGCTTGGGTCATGCTTTTGAAGCGTCCTCGGACATCGAATTCGTAGATGCGAATGCCCAAAATTTCCCCATTGACCTTGGCCGCCTGGATGTGGATGGACTGCTGCCAATCAGTGCCGCGTTCGCGCAACCATGCGCCGGTGTTGCCGATGACGGCCTGTCCCAAGGCCCTGGCTTTGAAGGTTTGGGCTTGCTTTTCAACCCAAGGGGCGACATAGTCGCCCATGACCCAGGTCAACGCAATGAAAATCAGGCCGAGCCGAGCCAGCAAGCGAAGCGCCTGAAAAGGCCCCAGACCGGAGGTGCGCAAAATGGTGAATTCAGAGCTTTGGGCCAGGCGGGCCATGACGAAGACGGTGCCGATCAGCACAGTGATGGGCAAGAGTTCGTAGATGTGGTTGGGCACCAGCATCAGCCCATAGGCCATGGCCTGGGTGTAGCCATAGCCGGAGGACTGGTTTTGATGCACCACCTTGAGTTCTTCGATGACATCAAAAAAATAGAACAAACCCAGAAAACCGAGCGTGACGGTGGCCACAGACCACAAAATTTCACGGTCGATCAGACGGCGCAATGTGATCATGAAAGTCCCTTGCTGGGCCACCAGCGCCAGTGCCAGTGGTGGTGACGAACTTGCAGCAAAAGCATGGCCCCCAGCGTCAAGCTGCCGTGCAAGGCGAGCATGTGGGTCAACCAATGGCTTTGTTGGTTGGCGATCCAGCTTTGCCCCAGGTTGATCAGGTTGTAGTAGACGATGAAAGTGAACAAACCCAAAAGGATTTGCCCACTGCGCGCTTGTCGAGGGTTGATGCGGGCAAAGGCTACTGCCAACAAGGCCAAATTGATTGAAGCCCAAACCAGACCGGCACGCCAAGCCAATTCGGCCAGGCTGTAGCGATCGCGGTTGCTCAGAAGATCACGCGTGTCGGTGGCCTGGGCTGTGAATTGAGGCGCCAGCCGGCGCTCTTTGTCGATGCGCGTTTCCATGCGCTCGAATTCAATCAGGCGGGCTTGGCCGCTGTCTTCGGGGAGTTCGAGTTGCTGACCCCATTCAAGGACCAAAAAGCGTTCGCCTTCGATGTCTGTCACGCGCCCGGACTGCGCTGAAGTGATCAGCCTGCGGTGACCATCTTGTGAGGCTATGAAAACATTGCGTGCCTGTTGACCGTCGACGACGTTTTTATCGATGAAAAAGACCCGATTGCCACTGGCCGAGGACTGAAACAGTCCCGGGGTCACGCGCTGCAAGTCGTTGCGCTGCTTGTACCTTTCGCGCAACTCCTGGTTTTGTTGGTGCGTCCAGGGCCAGACCCAAAAGGCCAGCAGGGCGATGATGATCCACACGGGGGTGCAGAAGGACACCACGGGCTTGAGAAAACGTCGAAGCCCCAAGCCGCTGCTGATCCAGATCACCATTTCGCTGTCGCGAAAAAGGCGCGACAAACAGGCTCCAATCGACAAAAACAGGCTGAGGGTCAAAATGATGTGCAAGTTGCCGAGCAGCGTATAGCCCAGAATCAGGCTGACTTCCGAGGGGTTGACGCTTCCCTTGCTGGCTTGGCCCAGGGTGCGAATCAGCATCATGGTCAGAACGATGGTCACCAGGACCAACAAAGTGGCACTGAATGTCCGCATCAATTCCTGGCGTATGGAGGAATGGAATAACATAGCAAGATCAACTGGATGACCCGAATTATGACCCCTGAACTCAAGTCACTGAACATTTCTCAAGCTGCCACCGTCAAAACCGACCTGCTGGTGGTTTTATTGGGCTCATCGCCTCCCGAGGCCCAGTCTCCCTTGGGGGCCTGGGTTCATCAGGCTGTCAAGGCCAAAGATTTTGATTTGAAACAGCCCGGCCAGGTTTTGACCGGGTATCGGCCGCCGGGTGTCAGTGCACGGCGAGTGATGGTGGTCAGCACTGCCGACGCAGCTCCGGGCAAATGGCGCTCGGCCTTGTCCAGCGCTTTGCAGGGTGCCAAACTGTCCCAACAGACGCATGTCACCCTGTTACTGACCAGTGGCGACCCGGCCAGCGTCGAGATGGCCCTTGTTTCAGTGTTCGATGCATCTTATGTCTACACCGCCACCAAGCCCAGCGCCAAAGCACGTTTGTTGCAGCGGGTGGTGGTGGGGGTCCCCCAGGCTAAAGCATCACAAATGGCCTTTGAACAGGCCCATGCGCGTTGCGTCGGTGCCGAATTGGCGCGCGAATGGGGCAACCGGCCTGCCAACCACGCCACACCCACCCACCTGGCGCAGGCGGCGCAAGAGTTGGCTGGCCACAAGCGGGTTTCTTGCCAAGTGCTGGGCCCTCGTGAAGTGGCCAAGCTGGGCATGGGGTCGTTCATGTCGGTGGCGCAAGGCTCGGAGCAATCGCTGAAATTCATCGTCCTGAAATACGAAGGTGCTGCCAAGTCGCAAGCACCGACTGTGCTGGTGGGCAAGGGCATTACCTTTGACACCGGCGGAATCTCGCTCAAGCCCGGTGCCGGCATGGATGAGATGAAGTTTGACATGTGTGGTGCCGCCAGTGTGCTGGGCACTTTCCGGGCGCTCGCCCAGTTGCAGCCCAAGCTCAATGTGGTGGGACTGATTCCCAGTTGCGAAAACATGCCCGATGGTCGCGCCATCAAGCCCGGTGACGTGGTCACCAGCATGAGCGGTCAGACCATTGAAATCCTCAATACCGACGCCGAAGGCCGGTTGATTCTTTGTGACGCGCTCACCTATGCCGAGCGCTTCAAGCCGCGTGCGGTGATTGACATCGCCACCTTGACCGGGGCTTGCGTGATCGCTTTGGGTCATGTGCGCAGCGGCATGTACGCCACTGACGAGGCCTTGGCGCAAGCGCTGCAGCAAGCCGGCGAGTCCGCATTCGACCCCTGCTGGCGCATGCCCTTGGACGATGAATATGCCGAAGGCCTGAAGTCGAATTTCGCCGATGTGGCGAATGTGGCGGATCGGGCGGCGGGTTCTGTCACCGCAGCCAAGTTTTTACAGCGATTTGCGGGTCAATTTCCCTGGGCGCACCTGGATATTGCGGGTACGGCCTGGAAGAGCGGTGCAGCCAAAGGGGCTACGGGACGTCCGGTGGGGTTGCTGTTGACGTATTTGCTTCAGCACGCTGGCTCATGACCGAGGTGGCTTTTCATTTCAACGTGCCAGAGTTTGTGCCCTATGCCTGCCGCTTGCTGCGAAAGGCGACGCAAGCCCGGGCCCAGGTCACGGTGGTCGCGTCAGAGCCCGAGTTGCGCCTGTTGGACACCCGATTGTGGACTTTTGCCGCGGATGAGTTTTTGCCCCATTGCCTGTGGGATGCCCCTCAAGACGTCTTGGCTCGCTCGCCGGTGGTGCTGACGCCTTCTTTGCAATTGGATCATCTGCCGCATCGCGAAGTCATGTTGCATTGGGGGCCTACCCAAGCTCCCGCGGGTTTTGAGAGTTATGCCCGTTTGATCGAGTTGGTCAGCACGGATGAGGCGGATCGGGTTCAGGCCCGTGGGCGCTGGAAGCACTACTCTGACCGTGGCTATCCGATCTCACGCTATGATGTGAGTTTGTCTGCCAGGTAATTCTTTAGTTTTTAATTCAAGGAGATTTTCTCATGAAGATGCATTGGATGGCTGTTGCTGCCACTGTGGCATTGGTGGGTTGTTCCAAAGAGCCCAAAGAACAGGTGGTGAAAATTGGCCACGTGGGCCCCATCAGCGGTGCCATTGGGCATTTGGGCAAAGACAATGAGAACGGTGCACGCTTGGCTGTTGAGGAGATCAACGCCAAGGGTTTGACCATTGCAGGCAGGAAAGTCAAGTTGGAGTTGGTGGCCGAGGACGATGCAGCCGACCCCAAGCAAGGCACTGCGGCGGCCCAAAAATTGGTTGACCAAAAAGTGGCTGGTGTGGTGGGTCACCTGAATTCGGGCACTTCGATCCCGGCTTCCAAGATCTACAGCGACGCTGGCATTCCCCAGATCACACCGTCTTCGACCAACCCCACGTTCACTCGACAAGGCTTCAAGACCACGTTCCGCGTGGTGGCTGACGATGTGCATCTGGGCGGCACTTTGGGGCGCTATGCGGTAGATGAACTCAAGGGCAAAGCGATCGCCATCATTGACGACCGCACCGCTTATGGTCAGGGCGTCGCCGACGAGTTTGAGAAGGCCGCCAAGGCGGCCGGCGGAAATGTGGTCGGGCGCGAGTTCACCAACGACAAGGCCACTGACTTCATGCCCATCCTGACCAAATTGCAAGGCAAAAAGCCGGATGTGGTTTTCTTTGGCGGCATGGATGCTGTCGGCGGTCCGATGCTCAAGCAAATGCAGTCTTTGGGCATGAACGTCAAATTCATGGGTGGTGACGGCATTTGCACCAATGAGTTGCCCAAACTGGCCGGTGCTGCCCTGAAAGACGATCAGGTGGTGTGTGCCGAGGCTGGGGGCGTCGAGGGAGATTCCAAAAAGGGCATGGATGAATTTGGCGCTCGCTTCAAGCAGCGTTTCAATGAAGACGTCAAGTTGTATGCGCCGTACGTCTATGACGCCGTTCAGGTCATGGTGAGTGCCATGGTCAAGGCCGAATCGAGCGACCCGGCCAAGTACTTGCCGGTGTTGGCCAAGACCGATGGCTACAAGGGTGTCACCGGAACCATTTCGTTTGATGAGAAGGGCGACATCAAAAACGGTGCGCTGACGCTCTACACCTTCAAGGGTGGCGTGCGCGAGGTGATCGCTGTCAAGCGCTGATCCCTTTCATGGCCTGCCCCGAACGCCTCGCGATGCGAGGCGTTTTTTTTCGTCCGGACTGCCTTTTGTGACGATGGGTGTCTCGATCAGTCAGGGGCAGTTGTGATTGCCTCATCCGAATCGAAGGCTTGCTCAGGCACAGCCTTGAGCACTGCCAATGTTCAATATTGATTGATGTCTTTATCGGTGGTTTGCTGGTCTTTGGGCTTGGCAAAGAATTGGCGCAAGACCACGACGGAAACGCTGGCGACGAGTGCAAAGACGAGCAGATCGCGGTTCAGAGCGTGATCACCTGTCATCCACTGGATCAAGGCGACAGCCAGGCAGCCAACGGCCATACCCAGAAAAATAAAGACGCCGATCATCATTTCGGCGATGCCGAACAAAAATGCGACGATCAGCGATATCTGATACGCCTCCATGTTCATTCCTTGGATGTCAAGCGTGACAGCACACCATTGAGACCGCCGGTCAGGCTGCTCATGACGTCGCTGGGGAGCAATACAATTTTGGCGTTGTTGCCTTTGGACAATTCCTGAACGGCTTGGGCCTGAATTTTTCGAATTTCAAACTCGACCGCGCTGGCACCACCACTGGAAATGGCCCTGGCAACCGCCGACACCGCGTAGGCTTCGGCATCGGCTTTGATTTTCATGGCCTCGGCTTGTTTATTGGCCGCATACAACTGGGCATCGGCGTCAAGTTCGGTCGCCTGCTTTTTGCCCTCTGCCTCGCGCACCAGGGCCCGGCGATTGCGCTCGGCATTGAGTTGCAATTGCATGGCCTGTTTGGTTTCCGGGTCGACATCAACCTCGAGAATTTCGACCCTGGTCAACATGATCCCCCATTCTTCTGAGACGGTCTGCAAATCCCGCTCGATCTCATCTGAGAGCTGGCGCCGATTGGACTGCACGCCATCGAGGTCGGTTTTTCCAATCACGCTGCGCACCGTGCCGTTGACGATGGTCATGATGGCATCGTCTACATTGGCAATGCGATACATGGTTTTGGACGCATCCACAATGCGGTAGAGGACCGCCAACGACACCGAGATGGTCACGTTGTCCAGGGTGATGGCATTGATGGGCTTGGGAGGTAGCTGACGCTCCTGGATCGGCACTTTGTAACGCACCGATTCAAAGAAGGGGATGATCAGGTGGAGCCCGGCTTCGAGTTTGCGATTGAACTTGCCCAAACGTTCGACCAGCCAGTTTTCGGATTGCGGGACAATTTTGACGCCCAGTTTGAGCGTCACCAGGATCAGGAAGACAAAGACGATGAAAACGGCATTTGAAAAGTTCAGATCCATGGAGAAGCTCCTGCCGATGGTTAAGGGATTTGATGTTGAGTATAAAAGGTGGATGGGCCAGCACGCTTTATGGTGAGCCATCCCCCGTTAATGGGGAAGAGCCGAAGAGCCGAAGAGCCCAAAACAAAAGCCCGCTGGCGCGGGCTTGGTTTTGGCGGAGAGAGCGGGATTCGAACCCGCGGTGGGCTATTAACCCACACACGCTTTCCAGGCGTGCGACTTAAACCACTCATCCATCTCTCCGGAAACCGAAATTGTAACAGTGATGTCCGGGGTTTCCAGTACACTTCGCCTTTTTGCGCCGTCCCACGGGGGTCTCGTCATGAAGTTTCGCTTTCCCATCGTCATCATCGACGAGGACTACCGATCCGAAAACACATCGGGTCTGGGCATCCGTGCCTTGGCCCAAGCCATCGAATCCGAGGGATTCGAAGTGCTGGGTGTGACCAGTTATGGCGATCTGAGCCAGTTTGCCCAGCAGCAGTCCCGTGCCAGCGCCTTCATTTTGTCGATCGACGATGAAGAGTTCACTCCCGGCCCGGATTTGGACCCCGCGGTGGTCAACCTGCGCGCCTTCATCGAAGAGGTGCGTCGCAAAAACGCCGAGGTCCCGATCTACATCTACGGCGAGACCAAGACCAGTCAGCACCTGCCCAACGATGTGTTGCGCGAATTGCACGGGTTCATCCACATGTTCGAGGACACGCCCGAATTTGTGGCGCGTCACATCATCCGTGAGGCCAAAAGTTATCTGGAAGGCCTGCAGCCACCGTTTTTCCGCGCTTTGCTCGATTACGCCGAAGACGGATCCTATTCCTGGCACTGCCCGGGCCATTCGGGCGGAGTGGCTTTTTTGAAGAGTCCCATCGGGCAGATGTACCACCAGTTTTATGGCGAGAACATGCTGCGTGCCGACGTGTGCAATGCCGTGGAGGAGTTGGGGCAATTGCTCGATCACAACGGGGCCATCGGCGAGAGCGAGCGCAATGCCGCCCGAATTTTCAATGCCGACCATTGCTTCTTTGTCACCAACGGCACCAGCACTTCGAACAAAATGGTCTGGCATCATGCCGTGGCACCCGGCGATGTCGTGGTGGTGGATCGCAACTGCCACAAGTCGGTGTTGCACGCCATCATCATGACCGGCGCGATTCCGGTCTTTCTCAAGCCCACTCGGAACCATTTCGGCATCATCGGTCCGATTCCCAAGAGCGAGTTTGAGCCCGCATCGATCATGGCCAAAATCAAGGCCAATCCCTTGCTCAAAGGCGTAGACCCCAAAAAGGTCAAGCCGCGCATCCTGACCCTGACTCAGTCAACGTACGACGGGGTGCTCTACAACACCGAGACGATCAAGCAAATGCTCGATGGCTACATCGAAAATCTGCATTTCGATGAGGCCTGGCTGCCGCATGCTGCCTTCCATCCGTTTTACGGTGCCTACCATTCCATGGGCAAAAAGCGAAGCCGCCCGCAAAGCACGGTGGTCTACGCCACCCAGTCCATCCACAAATTGCTGGCAGGGATCAGCCAAGCCAGTCACGTTTTGGTGCAAGACGCTCAAAAACGCAAGTTGGACCGACATCTGTTCAATGAAGCCTATTTGATGCACACCAGCACCAGTCCGCAGTACAGCATCATCGCCAGTTGCGACGTGGCTGCAGCAATGATGGAGCCGCCAGGCGGTACGGCGTTGGTCGAAGAGAGCATCCAGGAGGCGCTGGACTTTCGTCGCGCCATGCGCAAGGTCGATGAAGAGTACGGTCAGGACTGGTGGTTCAAAGTGTGGGGGCCGGAAAAAATCCCCGCCGAGGGCATCGGTCGAGCCGACAACTGGGTGTTGCACAACGACCCTCGCAAGCGATCGGGCAAGTGGCACGGCTTTGGTCAGCAACTGGCCGAAGATTTCAACATGCTCGACCCGATCAAGGCCACCATCGTGACCCCGGGCATGAATCTGGAAGGCAAGTTCGACAAGACCGGGATTCCGGCGGCCATCGTCAGCAAGTACCTGACGGAGCATGGTGTGGTGGTGGAAAAAACCGGGCTCTACAGCTTCTTCATCATGTTCACCATCGGCATCACCAAAGGCCGTTGGAACACCTTGCTGACCGCATTGCAGCAGTTCAAGGACGACTACGCCAAAAACCAGCCGATGTGGCGCATCATGCCCGAGTTCTGTGCCAAGCATCCGCGCTACGAGCGCATGGGCTTGCGCGACCTGTGCCAGCACGTGCACCAGATGTATGCGCGTTATGACATCGCGCGACTGACAACCGAGATGTACCTGTCAGACCTCATGCCCGCCATGACGCCGGCCGACGCCTATGCCCGCATCGCCCAGCGCAAAACCGAGCGGGTGGCGATTGACGATCTGGAGGGCCGGATCACGGTCGGGCTGGTCACGCCTTACCCCCCTGGCATTCCTTTGCTGATTCCCGGTGAGGTTTTCAACCGCAAGATCGTGGATTACCTCAAATTCGCTCGCGAATTCAACCAGAAGTGCCCCGGCTTTGAGACCGACATTCACGGCTTGGTGGAAGTGGTCGACGAAGATGGCAAAAAGCACTACTTCGCCGACTGCGTGCAGGTTTGATCACTCGGCGATGCCGCCGACCACCTGGCTGAAGCCGCCATCGACATAGGTGATTTCGGCGGTGACACCGGCGGCCAGGTCGCTGAGCAAAAAAGCTGCCACGTTGCCCACATCCTCGATGGTGATGTTGCGCCGGATCGGCGAGTTTTCAGCCACCACATTCAGGATCTTGCCAAAGCCCTTGATACCGCTGGCGGCCAGCGTTTTGATGGGACCGGCACTGATGCCGTTGGCGCGCAGCCCGCGGCCTTGGGCACCCAGCGATTCGGCCAAGTAGCGCACCGAGGCCTCCAGCGAGGCTTTGGCCAAGCCCATGGTGTTGTAGTTCGGCACCACGCGCAACGCACCCAGGTAAGACAGGGTCAGGACGGCGGCTTTGTCGTTGAGCATGGGCAAGCAGGCCTTGGCCATGGCAGGAAAGCTGTAGGCGCTGATGTCGTGTGCGATTTGATAGCCCTCGCGCGACAGGCCCTCAAGAAAGTCGCCGGCAATGGCTTCGCGCGGCGCAAATCCGATGGCGTGCACAAAGCCGTCAAAGCGAGGCCAGTGAACACTCAAATCATTGAACATGCGTTCGATTTGCTCGTCGCTACCGACATCGCAATCGAAAACCAGGTTCGAGTCGAATTCAGCGGCAAATTCGGTGATGCGGTCTTTGAACCGTTCGCCGACATAACTGAAAGCCAGTTCGGCCCCTTGCTGGTGGCAGGCCCGGGCGATCCCATAGGCGATAGAGCGGTTGGACAACACACCGGTGATCAGCAATTTTTTCCCGGCCAAAAAGCCAGTCTTTGTCGACATGGGACTACTCCGTGCAGAAAATGAAGCAGAATTGTCGCATGTGCGCAAGCTTTGGATTCAGACCCTTGATCACCGCCCTTGGTTCGTGGTTGACGCTGCTGCTTGTTTTCGCCCCGGGGGCAGGGTGGGGTGCGCATGCCTATGGCCAGTTTGGCGACATCAAATACCCGGCGGGTTTTGCCCATTTCGATCATGTCAACCCGAATGCGCCCAAAGGGGGCGAGATGCGCTTGGTCGCACCCACGCGGGCGTCAAGTTTTGACAAATACAACCCCTTCACCCTGAAGGGCACGGCGCCGCCCGGCTTGGGCCTTTTGGTGTTTGAATCTTTGTTGACCGGCAACATGGACGAGCCCACCACGGCCTATGGCCTATTGGCCGAAGATGTGGCGGTGGCTCCTGATCGGCTGTCGGCGACTTTTCGACTGCACCCGATGGCACGCTTTAGCGACGGTCAACCGGTGCTGGCAGCCGATGTGCTGCACAGCTTTGAACAACTCATCAGCGCCCGAGCTGCGCCGCAGTTTCGCACTTTGTATGGTGAAGTCAGCAGGGCGGTGGTGCTCGGTGAGCGGGTCATCCGTTTTGATTTCAAACGTGTCAACCCCGAGCTGCCCCTGATCGTCGGCAGCATGCCGGTGTTTTCACGCGCCTGGGGCAGCGGCAAGCCGTTTGACCAGATCGTCACCGATTGGCCGATCGCCAGCGGGCCTTACACTCTGGGTAAAGTCGATTTTGGCCGTGACATCAGTTACCAGCGCCGCCCCGATCATTGGGCACGCGATTTGGGCGTGCGACGCGGCATGTTCAATTTTGATCGCATCACGTACCGACTTTACAAAGACAACACGGCTCAACTCGAGGCCTTCAAAGCAGGAGAGTTTGATTTCATACAGGCCTTCATCGCCCGCGAATGGGCTCGGGCTTATCGGGGGCGTGCGTTTGACCGGGGCGAGTTGGTCAAGCGAGAGTTGCCCCATGGCAATGCCGGTGACTTCCAGGGCTTTTTGCTCAACAGCCGCTTGCCGAAACTGGCTGATCCCCGGGTGCGCGAAGCCTTGAGTCTGACCATGGACTACGAGTGGATGAATCGCCAGTTGTTCTACAACGCTTACACACGGGTGCGCGGCTATTTTGTCGGCAGTCCTTTTGAGGCCAAAGGATTGCCGGGTGAAGACGAATTGGCTTTGTTGCAGCCTTTGCGCGCTCAGTTGCCCGCTGCCGTGTTGGAGCAGGCGGTGCCGTTGCCGCCCCATACCTCGCTGGATCCCCAATCGGGGCAGACCTTGCGTGACAACCTGCGTCGTGCCAAGGCCTTGTTGGCCGAGGCCGGCTGGACTTATCGGGACGGTGCTTTGCGCAATGCCCAAGGACAAGCTTTCACTTTGGAGTTCATGGACAACTCAGGCTCGATGGCGCGAGTCGTCACCCCCATGGCCAAGAACCTGGAGAAACTGGGCATTCGGGTGCAGATCAAGGCGGTGGATTTCGCCGTTTTGCAAAAGCGACTGGATGTGTTCGATTTCGAGGTCATCAGCAATCGCACCGTGGGCAGTGAGGCGCCCGGAACCGAGCTGTTGGAGCGTTTCGGCAGCGCTGCCGCCAAGACCGAAGGCTCGGGCAATTTGATGGGTGTTTCCGACCCGGCGGTCGATGCCTTGCTGCAACGGGTGATTTCGGCGCAAACCCGGCCCGAGTTGAGTGCTGCCCTCAAAGCACTGGATCGCGTGTTGCGCTGGGGCCACTATGCCATTCCGCACTGGTACGGCAGCGTGCATCGGGTCGCCTGGCGTGCAGCGCTTTTTGCCCAACCGGCCAGCCTGCCGACCTATTACCAACCTGAATCCTGGGCGACCTCGACGTGGTGGTCGACTCAAGCCAAGGGGCCCTGAACATGTGGTTGTATGTTTTCAAGCGCTTGCTGCTGATGATTCCCACCCTGTTTGGGGTGATGCTGATCACCTTTGCCGTGGTTCAGTTCGTGCCCGGCGGCCCCGTCGAACAGATGGTGGCCCAGTTGCAGGGGCGTGATTCGGGCGGCGAGGGCAGCGCCAGTGGCGGAGCCGGCTATCGGGGGCGTCAGGGGGTGGATGCCAAACGGATCGAGGAAATCAAAGTACTCTACGGATTTGACAAGCCCGCCAGCGAACGGTTTTGGCAGATGATGGGCCAATTGGCCCGTTTTGATTTGGGCAAGAGCTTTTATCAACCCAAGTCGGTCTGGGAGTTGGTTCGTGAAAAATTGCCGGTTTCCATCAGCCTGGGACTGTGGACATTTTTTCTGAGCTATCTCATTTCGGTGCCGCTGGGCATTGCCAAGGCGGTGCGTGCAGGGACCCGTTTTGACACCCTGAGCAGCTTGGTGGTGCTGGTGGGCTATGCGATTCCGGGCTTTGTCCTGGGCGTGGCCTTGTTGGTGATTTTCGGCGGACAATTGCAGTGGTTCCCCTTGCGCGGCCTGACATCGTCGAATTGGGATGAGCTCAGTTGGGGGGCTCGCATCGTCGACTATTTGTGGCACATCACCTTGCCCGTCACGGCCAGCGTGCTGGGGGCTTTTGCGGTGACCACGATGCTGACCAAAAACGCTTTTTTGGAGGAAATCCGCAAGCAATATGTCATCACGGCGCGTGCCAAAGGGCTCAGCGAGCGCCGCGTGCTCTACAAGCATGTCATGCGCAATGCCCTGATTCCTTTGGTCACGGGTTTTCCGGCGGCCTTCATTGGCGCATTTTTCACCGGCTCGTTGCTGATCGAGACGCTGTTTTCTCTGGATGGCTTGGGTCTGCTCAGTTATGAGAGTGTCATCAAACGCGACTACCCGGTGGTGCTGGGCACTTTGTATTTGTTTACCCTGATCGGTCTGGCGACCAAGCTGATCAGCGATTTGTGCTATGTGTGGGTAGACCCGCGCGTGAAATTTGACGGCTGACCATGGAACGCATCACCCCCACCCGCAGGGCCTGGAATCGGTTCAAACGCCACAAACCGGGGCTGATCAGCCTGTATTTGTTCATCGCTTTGTTCATCGTCAGCTTGTTGGCTGAACTGGTTTCCAACGACAAGCCCTTGCTGGTGCGTTATCAGGGACAGTGGCATGTGCCCATTGTTCATAACCCGCCAGAGACTGTTTTCGGGGGGGACTTTGACACGCCTACCGATTATCTGGATCCCTACATTCGGCAGCAACTGGCGCTGAACGGCAATTGGGCTTTGTTCCCGCTCAACCCTTATCACCACTCGACACTGAATTACTTTGCCAAAGAACCCAATCCCTCGGGCCCCTCGGCTGACAACTGGCTGGGCACCGATGACCGGGGTCGCGATGTGCTGGCGCGCTTGTTGTACGGCTTTCGCATCTCGGTGCTGTTTGCTTTGGCGCTGACCTTCACCGGCACTGTGTTGGGGTTGCTCACCGGAGCCATTCAGGGCTATTTTGGCGGCAAGACCGATTTGGCCATGCAGCGTTTCATCGAAATCTGGAGTGCCATGCCCGAGTTGTACCTGCTGATCATTTTTTCGGCGGTGTTCGAGCCCAGTGTGGCCTTGTTGCTGATTTTGCTCAGCTTGTTTGGCTGGATGGGCTTGTCCGATTATGTGCGGGCCGAATTTTTGCGCAACCGGCAACTGGACTACGTGCGCGCCGCGCGGGCGTTGGGACTGAGCCACGGTGCGATCATTGGGCGCCATGTGTTGCCCAACAGCCTGACGCCGGTGGTCACTTTTTTGCCGTTTCGCATGAGCGCAGCGATTTTGGCCCTGACCAGCCTTGATTTTCTGGGCCTGGGCGTGCCCCCCGGGACCCCCAGCCTGGGCGAGATGCTGGCCCAGGGCAAGAACAACATCGACGCTTGGTGGATTTCGATGTCGACATTTGCCGTCTTGGTGTTGACGCTGTTGTTGCTGACTTTCATGGGGGACGCGTTGCGCAATGCACTGGATCCGCGTTTGAATGACAGCGAGGTGGCACCATGACTTTGTTGTCCGTGGACGGCCTGCGGGTTGCCTTTGAGGGGCGAGAGGTGGTGCATGGTCTTGAATTCGAGTTGCGGGCAGGAGAAAAGCTGGCCTTGGTCGGTGAGTCGGGCTCTGGCAAGTCGGTTTCTGCGCTGAGTCTGTTGCGACTGGCGCAAGGTGCCCAGATCACTGGCCGGGCGCTTTGGCAGGGCGAAGACTTGCTGCGCATGGACGTGCCGCGCTTGCGTGGCATTCGAGGTGGCGAGATCGCCATGATCTTTCAGGAGCCCATGACGGCCCTGAACCCGTTGTTCACCATCGGCGACCAGATCGCCGAGGTGGTGGAACTGAAGCTGGGGCAGAGCCGTCAGCAGGCCTGGCGGTGCGCGGTGTCCTGGCTGGAACGCACCGGTTTGCCCGATGCGGCCAGCAAAGCGACGCGTTACCCGCATCAGTTGTCGGGCGGGCAGCGCCAACGCGCCATGATCGCCATGGCCTTGGCCGGGCAGCCCCAACTCTTGCTGGCCGATGAGCCCACCACCGCGCTCGATGTGTCGTTGCGTGGGCAGATTCTGGACTTGTTGCGCGATGTGCAGCGTGAGCACGGCTTGGCGGTCTTGCTGATCACCCACGACTTGCCCATGGTGCGTCGTTTTGCCGATCGGGTGATGGTCATGGAGAAGGGCCATGCGGTGGAGCAGGGCGCTGTCTCGCAAGTGTTGAGCCATCCGCAACACCCTTACACGCGTCGGCTGGTGGAGAGCCTGCCAACGCGTGATATCCGCCCGGCATCGCCCGAGGACACCGAGTGTGTTCAGGCCCATGGCCTGACGGTGGATTACAGCGTGCCTCGCCCGGGTTGGTCAGGATGGTTCAAGCGCGGAGCGTTTCGGGCCCTCGATGGGGTCGATTTTCAATTGCGTCAGGGTCAAACCCTGGGCGTGGTGGGTGAGTCTGGTTCGGGTAAGTCAACCATGGCTTTGGCCTTGTTGGGTTTGCACCCGCACGGCGGTGATTTGCGACTTTGGCAAGAACGTTGGGGCCAGGGCGCTGCCCGGGATTTGGGCTTGCGCCGGCGCATCCAGGTGGTGTTTCAGGATCCCTTTTCCTCTTTGTCGCCGCGCATGACCGTGGGCGACATCGTCGGCGAGGGGCTGCGGGTTCATCAGCCCGGTCTGGCCGCCAGCGAGCGAGATGATCAGGCCCGAGCGGTGTTGGCAGAGGTCGGCTTGACCGAGGACGAGTTTTCCGGTTTGCTGGACCGTTACCCGCATGAGTTTTCAGGGGGACAGCGCCAGCGGCTGGCCATTGCTCGGGCCTTGATCCTGGCACCCGAGGTTTTGGTGCTCGATGAGCCAACCAGTGCTTTGGATGTGTCGATTCAGAAACAGATTTTGGAACTTTTGCAGCATTTGCAGCGCCTTCGAGGGTTGAGTTATGTCCTGATCACGCACGACTTGGCAGTGGTGCGAGCCATGGCGCATCAGGTGTTGGTGTTGCGCCAGGGGCAGGTGGTTGAACAAGGTTGCGCTCTGCGGGTGCTGGAGAGTCCGCAAGACCCCTACACGCAGATGCTCGTGCGAGCCGCCGAGTCAGCATAACCCTTTGCAAATCAATCATTTAAGGCTATAATGCACCCAATCGACCAAACGGGCGGAGTACCACCGCCCGTTTTTTTTGGCCGAAACACTTCCATGAATGTTCAAGAACTTGCCCTGCAAACCGCCCAAAGTCTGGGTTTTGATTTGATCGATACCGAGCGATCGGCCGGAGGCTTGCTGCGTGTGATCATCGATTGGCCCTGGCAAGCGGGACAGCCCGAGCGGTTTGTACAGGTGGAAGATTGTGAAAAAGTGACCCGTCAATTGCAATATGCCCTGGAAGTTGAGGGCATCGAATACCGCCGGCTGGAAGTTTCCTCCCCCGGGATCGATCGGCCTTTGCGCGGCGAGGCTGATTTTCAGCGATTCACAGGTCACGTCATCGATTTGGTGTTGCGCCAGCCCATGGGCCAAGCGGCCCAGGGCTTGGTTTCTGCGCAACGCAAAAAATTCAGAGGAACCCTGGAGTCCGGGACCGAGCCCGGATCTTGGCAAATCAGTTGGCGCGATGAGCCGGTCACCAAGCCCGGTGCGCGCGTCAGTCGCAAAAAAGAGCCGGCACCGTTGCAGGTGCTGGGCTTTCGTCTGGACGAATTAAGAGAGGCCCGTCTGGCCCCGATCGTCGATTTCAAAGGGCGGCCCACAGCCGCCGACACCCTGGAGTGAACAGGAGAGAAGCATGAACCGAGAAATGTTGATGTTGGTGGAAGCCATCGCCCGCGAGAAAAATGTCGAACACGATGTGGTGTTTGGTGCTGTCGAGTCCGCCTTGGCCCAGGCCACCAAGAAGTTGTTGCAGCAGGACAAGGACAACCCGGTTCAGGATGCCGATATCCGGGTGTCGATTGATCGGGACAGTGGTGAGTACGAAACCTTTCGCCGCTGGCTGGTCGTCGATGATGCCGCTGGCCTGCAAAATCCCGACGCTGAAGAAATGCTCATGGACGCGGTGGAGCGTGTGCCCGACATCCAGATCGACGAGTACATCGAAGAATCGATTCCTTCGGTCCCCATCGGTCGCATCGGCGCCATGGCAGCCAAGCAAGTCATTTTGCAAAAAATCCGTGATGCCGAGCGCGAAATGCTGCTGAACGAATTCATGTCGCGCGGCGACAAGATCTTTGTGGGCACCGTCAAGCGTCTGGACAAGGGCGACATCATCGTCGAAAGCGGCCGGGTTGAAGGCCGATTGCGACGCGGCGAAATGATTCCGAAGGAAAATTTGCGCAATGGTGACCGCGTGCGCGCCATGATCATGGAAGTCGACGCCACGTTGCGCGGCGCTCCGATCATTTTGTCGCGCTCGGCCCCTGAGTTCATGATCGAATTGTTCCGTCAGGAAGTGCCCGAGATCGAACAGGGCCTGCTCGAGATCAAGTCCTGCGCCCGTGACGCCGGCTCACGCGCCAAGATTGCGGTCATTTCCCATGACAAGCGCGTGGACCCCATCGGCACCTGCGTCGGCGTGCGTGGCACCCGAGTGAATGCGGTTACCAATGAGTTGGCCGGCGAAAAAGTCGACATCGTGCTGTGGAGCGAGGACCCGGCGCAGTTTGTGATCGGCGCGCTGGCCCCGGCCAACGTCAGCTCGATCGTGGTCGATGAAGAAAAACATGCCATGGATGTGGTGGTCGATGAAGAAAATCTGGCGATTGCGATTGGCCGAGGTGGCCAGAACGTTCGCCTGGCCTCCATGCTGACCGGTTGGAAGATCAACATCATGGACGCCAACGAGTCGGCCCAGAAACAGGCCAACGAGACTGAAGCCATTCGCCAGTTGTTCATGGCACGCCTCGATGTCGATGAGGAGGTGGCCGAGATCCTGATTCAGGAGGGCTTTGCCAGTCTGGAAGAAGTGGCTTATGTGCCGCTGCAAGAAATGTTGGAAATTGAAAGTTTTGACGAAGACACGGTCAATGAGTTGCGTGCTCGCGCCAAAGACGCTTTGCTCACAATGGAAATTGCACGCGAAGAAAACGTGGAAGAGGTTTCACAAAACCTGCGCGACCTGGAGGGGCTGACGCCTGCCCTGATCGCCAAATTGGCCGAGTCGGGTGTCCACACCCGCGACGACCTGGCTGACCTTGCGATTGACGAATTGGTCGAAATCACGGGTCAAAACGAAGACGAGGCGAAAGCCACCATTCTCAAAGCCCGCGAACATTGGTTTGCCGGTCAGGCTTGAGGTGTCCACAAGGAATCACACGCATGACCCAAACCACTGTCGCCGAGTTCGCCACAGAGCTCAAAAAATCCACCGATGTGCTGTTGCAGCAACTGTCTGCAGCTGGCGTTGCCAAGCAAAGCGCTGCCGATGTTTTGACCGATGCCGACAAGCAAAAACTGCTCAGCCACTTGCAAGCCAGTCATGGCACTGTTTCACCTGAGCGCAAGAAAATCACGCTGACCAAAAAATCGACCACCGAGATCAAGCAGGCCGACGCCACCGGCAAAGCCCGCACCATCCAGGTCGAGGTGCGCAAAAAGCGGACCTTCATTCAGCGCGATGAGACCGAGGTCACGCCGTCCAAAGCTGAATCACCTCCCGCTCAGGTGATTGATCAAGCCGAGTTGGCTCGCCGGGAAGAAGAGGCTCGCCGTCAGGCTGAGCTGATCCGTCGCCAGGAGGAAGAGTTGGCTGAAAAACGCCGCTTGCGCGAAGAGCAAGAGGCCCGCGAAAAAGCGCAGGCCGAAGCCTTGGCGCAAGAGCGTTTGGCGCAAGCCAAGGCAGAAGCCGAGGCCAAGGCCAAGCAAAACAACACCGAGTTGTCAACGGACGCCAACGAGGCCGAAGCCACTCCAAACGAACAGGCCCAAGCCCAGGCCGAGCAGGCTGCTGCTGCACAAGCGTTGGCTGAGGAACAAGCTCGTGAGCGGCAGGCCAAAGCTGCTGCCGCTGCCAAAGATGAAGCGGATCGCGCTCGCGAGCTCGAGGAGCGCCGCCGCAAAGCTTTGGCTGAAGCCGAAGCCATCCGTGCCATGATGAATGCACCGAAAAAAGTGCTGGTGGCCAAAAAGCCTGAAGAGCCTGCTTCGGCCGCCAAAGGCACTTTGCACAAGCCGGCCGCATCGGCAACTGCCGATAAAAAGCCGGGCAAACCAGCACCTGGTGCTGCGGCTCCTGCTGCGGCGGCTGGTAAAGAAGTCAAAAGCGCCAAATTGTCTTCGAGTTGGGCTGACGATCCGGCCAAGAAGAAAGAAATCAAGACCCGTGGCGATACCCTGGCCGGAAACAACCGCAATGGCTGGCGCAGTGGTCCCAGGGGGCGCCGCGATAGAGATCGCGACGAAGCACCGGTGGTCGCACAGCCCGCCGAGGCTCGCATCATCGAGGTTCATGTGCCCGAAACCATCACCGTGGCCGAATTGGCGCACAAGATGGCGGTGAAGGCGTCCGAGGTCATCAAGCATTTGATGAAGCTGGGCCAGATGGTCACCATCAACCAGCCTCTGGATCAGGACACCGCCATGATCGTGGTCGAGGAAATGGGGCACAAAGCCATTGTGGCCGCGCTCGATGACCCCGAAGCCTTCACGGAAGAGGAATCGTCGGCGCATCAGGCCGATTCATTGCCTCGTCCTCCGGTCGTGACCGTCATGGGTCACGTGGATCATGGCAAAACTTCGTTGCTCGATTACATCCGACGCGCCAAGGTTGCCGCCGGTGAGGCCGGTGGCATCACCCAGCACATCGGGGCTTACCACGTTGAAACCGATCGCGGTGTCATCACCTTCCTCGATACACCGGGCCACGAGGCCTTCACGGCCATGCGTGCCCGTGGTGCCAAAGCCACCGATATCGTGGTGCTGGTGGTGGCCGCAGACGATGGCGTCATGCCCCAGACCAAAGAAGCCATCAAGCACGCCAAAGCGGCGGGCGTACCCATCGTGGTCGCCATGAACAAAATCGACAAGCCAGAAGCCAATCCCGATCGCCTCAAGAGCGAGTTGGTGGCTGAAGAAGTGGTCCCCGAAGATTTCGGCGGTGACTCGCCATTTGTCCCCGTGTCGGCCAAAACAGGGCAGGGCATCGACGATTTGCTGGAGCAAGTGTCATTGCAAGCGGAAGTGCTCGAACTCAAAGCCCCGCACGATGCCATGGCCAAGGGCCTGGTCATCGAAGCCCAACTGGACAAAGGCCGCGGCCCCGTGGCCACCGTGCTGGTGCAGTCGGGCACCCTGAAGACGGGCGATGTGGTGCTGGTCGGTCAGACCTATGGCCGGGTGCGCGCCATGCTGGACGAAAACGGTCGCCCGATCAAGGCTGCAGGCCCGTCCATTCCCGTTGAAATTCAGGGTTTGTCCGATGTGCCGCAAGCCGGCGATGATTTCATGGTGTTGGCCGATGAGCGCCGTGCCCGTGAGATCGCCACCTATCGTGCGGGCAAGTTCCGCAACACGAAGCTGGCTCAGCAACAAGCGGCCAAACTTGAGAACATGTTCTCCGACATGGCTTCGGGTGACGTCAAGAATTTGCCCATCATCATCAAGGCAGATGTGCAGGGCTCGCAAGAAGCCTTGGCGTCATCTTTGCTCAAGCTCTCCAACGAAGAGATCAAGGTGCAGGTGGTCTATGCCGCCGTGGGCGGCATCAGCGAAAGCGACATCAATCTGGCCATCGCTTCCAAGGCCGTCATCATCGGTTTCAACACCCGTGCAGACGCCGGAGCCCGCAAATTGGCCGAAGGCAATGGCATCGACATCCGGTACTACAACATCATTTACGACGCGGTCGACGAGATCAAGGCAGCCATGTCCGGCATGCTCACACCGGACAAGAAAGAAGAAATCATCGGCAATGCCGAGATTCGCCAGGTCTTCCGGGTGTCCAAGATCGGTTCGATCGCAGGCTGTATGGTCACCTCGGGCGTGGTGCGGCGCAATGCCCGCTTGCGCCTGTTGCGCGACAACGTGGTCATTTTCACGGGCGAACTCGACAGCCTCAAGCGCTTCAAGGATGACGCTCGCGAGGTCAAAGAGGGTTTTGAGTGCGGTCTGAACATCAAGGGCTACAACGACATCGTCGAAGGCGATCAGTTGGAGTTCTTTGAAATCAAGGAAGTGGCCCGCTCGCTGTGAAAAAGTCCGCTGCGCCGAACCGCTCGTTTCGAATCGCCGATCAGATCCAGCGCGATTTGTCCGAGTTGATTGCCCGTGAGGTCAAAGATCCCCGTGTGGGTCTGGTGACCTTGCAGGCGGTCGAGGTGACGCCCGACTATGCACACGCCAAAGTGTTTTTCAGTGTGCTCACAGGCGATGCTGCCCAGGCGGCCGAGGGCTTGAACCAGGCGGCCGGATTTTTGCGCAATGCGCTGTTCAAACGATTGCACATCCACACCGTGCCTACCTTGCACTTTGTGTTTGACCGCACGCCCGAGCGGGCGGCGGACATGAACGCCCTGATCGCCAAAGCGGTCGCCTCTCGCTCCAAAGATTAACTCCCCATGAACGCGCCACGCACCCGGGTGCAGCGGCGCCCTGTGCATGGGGTGTTGCTGCTCGATAAACCGCTGGGCTTGTCCAGCAATCAGGCTTTGCAAAAAGCCAAGTGGTTGCTGCGCGCCGACAAAGCGGGCCACACCGGTACGCTCGATCCGCTGGCCAGTGGTGTGTTGCCCCTGTGTTTTGGGGCGGCGACCAAATTCAGCCAGCAACACCTGGACGCCGACAAGACCTACGAAACCACCATCGCCTTGGGAGTCAAAACCTCGACCGGGGACGCCGAGGGCGCCGTGCTGCAAAGCCGTCCCGTGCGATGCACGCCGGGTCAGGTGGTTGAAGCGCTGGATCATTTCACGGGTGAAATCGAGCAGATTCCACCCATGCACAGTGCCCTGAAAAAAGACGGCAAGGCCCTGTACGAATACGCCCGCCAGGGTGAGACGGTCGAACGCACCGCCCGTCGTGTGCGCATCCATGACATCGAGTTGCTGTCAAGCGATCTCGCCGCCACGACGCCCAGCTTGAGCCTGCGCGTGCGTTGCTCCAAGGGGACTTACATCCGCACCCTGGGCGAAGACATTGGCGAACATTTGGGTTGTGGCGGACACCTGAGCCGTCTGCGCCGTGTGGCCACCGGCCCTTTTGTGATCGATCAATGCGTCACCCTGGAGCGCCTGGAGGCCATGAGCGAGGATGAGCGCGTGCACTGCCTTCATCCCATCGACATTTTGTTATCGGATCATCCCGGCATTGAGCTCGACCCGCCGGATGCCGGGCGTTTTTTGAGCGGCCTGCGCAGAAGAGGCTCCTGGCCGGATCAGGATGCCGTCAGGGTCTATGGTCGGCAGCCTCGGGCTTTGTTGGGCACGGGGCATGTCAAATCGGGTGAACTCATCCCCAGCAGGCTGCTGAGCCCGCTGGACATTGAACAGGTTTTGAAGCAATGAGCTGCCTCGCGCGGCCTGAATGGAAAGAAGCATGAGCAAGCAAATCAGAAACATCGCCATCATCGCCCACGTGGACCATGGCAAAACCACCATGGTCGACCAGTTGCTGCGTCAGTCGGGCACTTTTGCCGCCCATGAAAAGGTGGAAGACACCGTCATGGACAACAACGACATCGAGCGTGAGCGTGGCATCACGATTTTGGCCAAGAATTGTGCGGTCAGCTGGAAAGGCACCCACATCAATATCGTTGATACCCCGGGCCACGCGGACTTTGGCGGCGAAGTCGAGCGGGCGCTGTCCATGGTCGATGGTGTGCTGCTGCTGATCGACGCCCAAGAGGGCCCGATGCCGCAAACCCGTTTTGTGACCAAAAAGGCCTTGGCCTTGGGCCTCAAGCCCATTTTGGTGGTCAACAAAGTCGACAAGCCCGGCGCCAATTGCGACAAGGTGATCAATGCCGCTTTTGATCTCTTTGACAAGCTCGGTGCCAACGACGAGCAGTTGGACTTCCCCGTGGTGTACGCATCGGGCATCAACGGCTGGTCCTCGCACCAGGAGGGCGCAGCCGGCGAGCAATGGGGGCCCGACATGTCGGCCTTGTTTGAAACCATTTTGGAGCATGTGCCGGTCCACGAAGGAGATCCCGAAGCGCCTTTGCAGTTGCAGATCTCGGCGCTTGACTATTCGACCTTTGTCGGTCGCATTGGCGTGGGCCGCATCAATGCAGGCACCCTGCGCGCGGGCATGGATGTGCTGGTGATGGAGGGACCCGATGGTGCTTCGTTCAAGGGGCGCGTCAACCAGGTTCATACCTTTGAAGGGCTCGATCGCATGCAGACCGAAACCGCCGGCCCCGGCGACATCGTGCTGATCAACGGCATTGCCGATTTGGGCATCGGGGTGACCGTGACCGATCCCAACAACCCGACCCCACTGCCGATGCTCAAGATCGACGAGCCGACGCTGACGATGAACTTCTGCGTCAACACGTCCCCGCTGGCCGGCCGTGAGGGCAAATACGTCACCAGCCGCCAGATTTGGGACCGTTTGCAAAAAGAATTGCAATCCAACGTGGCCTTGCGCGTGCGCGAAACCGACGAAGACGGCATTTTTGAAGTCTCGGGTCGAGGCGAATTGCACCTGACCATTTTGCTGGAGAACATGCGCCGCGAGGGTTACGAGTTGGCCGTGTCCAAGCCCCGCGTGGTGTTCAAGGACCTCAACGGCGAGCGCTGCGAGCCGATCGAGTTGGTGACCTGCGACATCGAAGAGACCCACCAGGGCGGCGTGATGCAGGCGCTGGGCGAGCGCAAAGGCGAACTGGTCAACATGGAACCCGATGGCCGTGGTCGCGTGCGCCTGGAGTACCGCATCCCGGCGCGTGGCTTGATCGGTTTTTCCAACGAATTCCTGAACCTGACCCGTGGCAGTGGCCTGATCTCCAATATTTTCGACAGTTACGAGCCGCACAAGGGCGACATCGGCGGGCGCAAGAACGGCGTGCTGATTTCGATGGACGATGGTGAAATCTTTACCTATGCCTTGGGCAAGCTCGACGATCGTGGCCGCATGTTCGTCAAGGCCGGCGACCCGGTCTACGAGGGCATGATTGTGGGCATCCACAATCGCGACAACGACCTGGTGGTCAACGCCACCCGCACCAAGCAGCTGACCAACTTCCGCGTCAGCGGCAAGGAAGACGCGATCAAGGTCACGCCGCCCATCGACCTGACGCTGGAATACGGGGTCGAGTTCATTGAAGACGATGAGTTGGTCGAAATCACGCCCAAGAGCATCCGTCTGCGCAAGCGCCACCTGAAAGAGCACGAGCGCAAGCGCGCCAGCCGCGAAGGCTGATTCAGGGTTGTGTGCGGCGGGCGAACAAGCCTGCTGTGCGCACACCCTGGCGCTGAAAGCGTTCGCGGCGGGCCACCTTGGGATCGACCCGCAGGGGGCGCGTGAGTTCGATGCGGTCGCCGTTGCGCAAGGCGGTGCGTTCATCGGCCTTGCGGCCCCAGACCGACAGCGCCAATTCGCTGGCCGTATCAGGGTTCAGATCGGCGGCCCAGTCGACTTGGGACAGGGCCTGAGCCACTGTGCAAGTCTCGGGCAACTCCAGCGTCCATTCGCGCACCACTTTGGGGGCCAGCGTCAGTGTGAGTGTGACTTGCATCAGGTGTAGACCTGTTCGGCCCGTTTGACGAAGGCGTCGACCAGGGTCGAGGCGATGCGGTCAAAGACCGGCCCCACCAGAGCGCCGAACATGGATTCAAAACTGTAGTTCAGGGTCAGTTCGACCTTGCAAGCGCGTTGACCTTCGCCCAAGGGGATGAAGTCCCAGGTGCCTTCCAGGTGTTTGAAAGGCCCATCGACCAGCGTCAATTTGACTTGGCGGCCCGGCACATGGGTGTTGCGGGTGGTGAAACTTTTGTGAAACCCGCTGAAGGCCATGCCGATTTCGGCCACCATGCCGTCCTCCAGGGTCTCGCGCACAGCGCTGCGATCGCACCAGGGCAAAAACTGCGGGTAACTGGGGACATCGGTGACCAGACGAAACATTTCCTCGGCACTGAACCAGATCAAAACGGACTTGTGGACGGTTTTCATAGAAAATAGCGGGTCCGGTTGACAGACCCAACCACCATTTTAAGAGGACTGTCCCGGCTTTCATTCACCCATGGCCAAAGACTCCAAAAATTCACCTGCCCGCATTGCCGACAACAAAAAAGCGGCTTACAACTATTTCTTCGAGGAAAAATACGAGGCGGGGATGGTGCTGCAAGGCTGGGAGGTCAAGGCCATCCGCGAGGGCAAAGTTCAGCTGACCGACGGCTATGTGGTGATACGCGACGGCGAGTTGTTCCTGATCGGCTGCCAGATCAACCCCCTGAAAACGGCCTCGACCCACATCAGCCCCGATTCGGTTCGCACTCGAAAACTGCTGATGCACAAAGACGAGATCAAGCGTCTGATTGGCAAGGTCGAGCAAAAAGGCTACACCCTGGTGCCTCTTAACCTGCATTGGAAAACGGGGCGGGTGAAATGCGAAATTGCCTTGGCTCGGGGCAAGGCCGAGCACGACAAGCGCGACACGATCAAAGAGCGCGAAGGCAAGCGCGAGGTAGAGCGGGCCCTGAAGTCGCGCCACCGCTGACTCAGCGCCGCCGCCAACCCCACCACTCGTTGCCAAACAGGGCCAGCAACACCAGCAGCCCACCCATCAGCACCCTTGCACCGGGTTCTTCGCCAGCCCCCATCCAGGCCAGGGTGATGCCGAAAATGACCTCGAGCAAGGCCAGCAGGGACACCTCGGCGGCATGCAACACCCGCGCGCACCACACCGCCATGACACAAGGCAGGGCGAGTTGAAAGACGCCCAGCAGGGCCAGCCAACGGATGTCGCTGAACGAGCCTTGCAGCGGCCAAGCCAAGGGAAGGGTGATCAGGCATGACAGCAGGGCGCCGATCATGACTGCCGGCGCGAGGTCGATCGACAGGCCTTTTTGACGGGCGTGTTGGACCACCGTCCAGTGCACCGAGGCTGCCACCGGCACGCCCAGCGCCACCACCATGCCTTCGATCACGCCGGGTCCCCCCCATTGGTCGGAAAACATCCAGCCGATACCCAGCCCGGCCAAGGCAATGGCCAACCAGGTGCGTGCCGGGATCGGGTGTTTGGTGACCATGCGTGCGACCAGAGCCGTGAACAAAGGGCCCAACGCCAGGGTGATGAGCACATTGGCCACGCTGGTCAGGGTCAGGGCGATCATGAAGGCGGTGAACATGATCGACCAGCACAGGCCCGAGAGCCACAACAGCGGTCCGGCCTGGCGCAGTTGACCCCAAAAACCCGGACCTCCCAGCCAGGGCAGGATCAGGGCCAGGGTCAGCAGGGTGAACAGGCTGCGCCAAAAAGTGATTTCAAAAGAGGCCGCCGACTCGAGTTGACGCGTGACCACGCCGGCGGTTGACCACAGGGCGGCATTGACAATCATCAACATAACGGCTCTGCCGTGCGTCAGGGGCATCATGCCCCCAGTTTAGTGTATACAGCAGGGGGTCGTGCCCTGCGTAGAATGCATTTTTTGGAGCCATCTCATGCGACTTCTTGGCAAAGCGCTCACCTTCGACGATGTCTTGTTGGTGCCCGCCTTCTCCCAAGTCCTGCCCAAGGACACTTCCCTAGCCACCCGTTTTTCGCGCCGCATTGAACTGAACTTGCCCTTGGTGTCAGCCGCCATGGATACGGTCACCGAGGCCCGTCTGGCGATTGCCATCGCCCAAGAGGGCGGCATGGGCATCATCCATAAAAACCTGACTCCGCAGGAGCAAGCCGCCCAGGTCGCCAAAGTCAAGCGCTACGAGAGCGGCGTGCTGCGCGATCCTGTCGTCATCACGCCCCAACACACGGTACGTCAGGTCATGGCCCTGTCCGAGCAACTGGGCGTGTCGGGTTTCCCGGTGCTCGACGGCGGCAAGGTGGTCGGCATCGTCACCGGGCGGGATTTGCGCTTCGAAACCCGCTACGACGTCGCGGTGAGCGAGATCATGACCCCGCGCGACAAACTGATCACGGTTCCCGAGGGCACCACGCCCGAGCAAGCCAAGGCGCTGCTCAACAAACACAAACTTGAGCGTCTGCTGGTGATCAACGATGCCTTTGAATTGCGCGGCCTGATCACGGTCAAGGACATCACCAAGCAAACTTCGTTTCCACTGGCGGCACGTGACGCTTCCGGGCGCTTGCGCGTGGGCGCGGCGGTCGGCGTGGGCGAGGGCACCGAAGAACGCGTCGAGGCGCTGGTCAAGGCAGGGGTCGACGCGATCGTGGTCGACACCGCCCATGGTCACTCCAAGGGCGTGATCGATCGCGTGCGCTGGGTCAAGCAAAACTACCCTCAGATCGACGTGGTGGGCGGCAACATCGCCACCGGCGCCGCTGCGCTGGCCTTGGCCGAAGCCGGTGCCGATGCGGTCAAGGTCGGCATTGGGCCCGGTTCGATTTGCACCACTCGCATCGTGGCGGGCGTGGGTGTGCCCCAGATCATGGCCATTGACAATGTGGCGACCGCTTTGCGCGGCAGTGGCATTCCGCTGATCGCCGATGGCGGCATCCGCTACAGCGGTGACATCGCCAAAGCCATCGCCGCCGGGGCCTCCAGCGTCATGATGGGCGGCATGTTCGCCGGCACCGAAGAAGCGCCGGGCGAGGTCATTTTGTATCAGGGGCGCAGCTACAAGAGCTATCGCGGCATGGGCTCGATCGGCGCCATGCAGCAAGGCAGCGCCGACCGCTATTTTCAGGAGTCCAGCACCGGCAATCCCAACGCCGACAAGCTGGTCCCCGAGGGCATCGAAGGCCGAGTGCCCTACAAGGGCTCGATGGTCAGCATCGTTTATCAGATGGCCGGCGGCGTGCGCGCCAGCATGGGCTATTGCGGTTGCGCCACCATCGACGAGATGAAAAACAAGGCCGAATTCGTGGAAATCACGGCGGCGGGCATCCGCGAGAGCCATGTCCACGACGTGCAAATCACCAAAGAAGCACCCAATTACCGGGCGGACTGAGTGTTTCGGGTCAGACAGCGGGCTGGAGGGGCTTAAAATCGCTTTTTAAGCCGCTCCTGCCATGCAACATCACAAGATCCTCATTCTCGATTTCGGCTCGCAAGTCACCCAACTCATCGCCCGCCGTGTGCGCGAAGCGCATGTGTATTGCGAAGTACATCCCTGCGATGTGAGCAGCGAGTGGGTGCAGCAGTACGCCGCCGATGGCAACCTCAAGGGCATCATTTTGTCGGGGTCTCACGCCAGCGTCTACGAGGTCGATGACCGTGCGCCGGACGCCGTTTTTCAGTTGGGCATCCCGGTGCTGGGCATTTGCTACGGCATGCAGACCATGGCCCAGCAATTGGGCGGCAAGGTCGAAGCCGGCCAGACCCGTGAATTTGGTTACGCCGAAGTGCGTGCCCATGGGCACACCCCCTTGCTCAAGGACATTGCCGACTTCCACACCCCCGAGGGTCACGGCATGCTCAAGGTCTGGATGAGCCATGGCGACAAGGTCACCGAAATGCCGCCGGGCTTCAAACTGATGGCCAGCACCCCCAGTTGCCCGATTGCCGGCATGGCTGACATTGAGCGCCATTTTTATGCGGTGCAGTTTCACCCCGAGGTCACCCACACCGTGCAGGGCAAGGCCATGCTCGAGCGTTTTGTGCTGGACATTTGTGGCGCCAATGCCGACTGGATCATGCGCGACCACATCGCCGAAGCGGTCGAATCGATTCGCCGTCAGGTGGGGGACGAAGAGGTCATTCTCGGTTTGTCGGGCGGGGTTGACTCCTCGGTCGCTGCCGCGCTGATTCATCGCGCCATTGGCGATAAATTGACGTGCGTGTTTGTCGATCACGGCCTGTTGCGCCTGAATGAAGGCGACATGGTCATGGACATGTTTGCCGGCAAGTTGCACGCCCGGGTCATCCGGGTCGACGCCAGCGATCTGTTTTTGGGCCAATTGGCCGGGGTCAGCGACCCGGAAAAAAAGCGCAAAATCATCGGCGGTCTGTTTGTCGATGTGTTCAAGGCCGAAGCGGCCAAACTCAAAGCGGGCAGCGGCGGGCACAAGGGCGCGACCTTTTTGGCCCAGGGCACCATTTACCCCGATGTCATCGAATCGGGCGGAGCCAAAAGCAAAAAGGCCGTCACCATCAAGAGCCACCACAACGTCGGTGGCCTGCCCGAGCAGTTGGGTCTGAAGTTGCTCGAACCCCTGCGTGATTTGTTCAAGGACGAAGTGCGCGAGTTGGGTGTGGCGCTGGGATTGCCGCGCGAGATGGTGTATCGCCATCCGTTCCCCGGCCCCGGCTTGGGGGTTCGGATTTTGGGTGAGGTCAAAAAGGAATACGCCGATTTGCTGCGCCGCGCCGATGCGATCTTCATCGAAGAACTCATGTCGACGATCGAGCCCAACTCGGGCAAGACCTGGTACGACCTGACCAGCCAGGCCTTCACGGTGTTTTTGCCGGTCAAGAGCGTTGGCGTCATGGGCGATGGTCGCACTTACGACCATGTCGTGGCCCTGCGTGCGGTGCAGACCAGCGACTTCATGACCGCCGATTGGGCCGAATTGCCTTATGCGCTGCTCAAGCGCGTCTCGGGTCGCATCATCAACGAGGTGCGGGGCATCAACCGGGTGACCTACGACGTGTCGAGCAAACCGCCGGCGACGATTGAGTGGGAGTGATCTCCACTTTCACCCCTGGTGATCTTGTCCTGCGCCAGGCTCGACCCATCGTTTTATAATCATTTGGTATGACAATAAAGCGGGTTTTGCTTCGCGCGTTGCATGGGTCTGTGCGTCGCAATGCTAACCAAGGTCCGGGGGCAAGGGGCTCAGATGACGGAACATCCAATCGGTCTCATTTTGACGGGCGGTGGTGCCCGTGCGGCCTACCAAGTCGGGGTCTTGCAGGAAATCGCCCAAATGCGGGCCCGACACAGTGCCCAGGCGGGTAACCCTTTTCAGATCATTTGTGGCACTTCAGCCGGGGCGATCAACGCCAGCATGTTGGCTTGCGGTTCGGATCGCTTTGAACAAACACTGGATACCTTGTCTCGCATTTGGCGTGATTTTGAAACCGAGCAGGTGTATCGGTCGGATGTGTTGGACATGGTGCGCTCCGGGGCCCGCTGGATGACGCTGCTTTCTTTGGGCTGGTTATTCAGTCAAAAGCGATTGCGTCCTCGGGCTTTGCTGGACAACACGCCCTTGGGCCAGTTGCTCCAGGAGCACATCGACTTCTCCCGCTTGTCCGTCTTGCTTGCAGAGCGCCATCTGCAGGCACTGGCCATCACGGCGTCCAGTTACACCAGCAGCGAGCATGTGACTTTTTATCAAAGCAGTCACGAGGTTCAGCCCTGGCTCAGGAATCAACGGGTTGCACAAGCTTGCCAACTCAGCCATGACCACTTGTTAGCGAGTTCGGGCATCCCGTTTGTCTTTCCGGCAGTGCGGCTGGCAGGACCGCGCGGAACGGGATGGTACGGTGATGGCGCCATGCGTCAGACAGCGCCAACTTCCCCGGCCATTCATCTGGGGGCGCAAAAGATTTTGGTGATTGGTGCCGGGCGCATTCAGGAGCCTCAGCACATCGTGCCCAACAGTGACAGCGACTACCCTTCGTTGGCGCACATCGCCGGCCATGCCTTGTCCAGCATTTTCCTGGACTCATTATCCGTGGACATTGAACGACTGCAACGCGTCAACCACACCCTGAGCCTGATCCCCGAACAAAATCGGTCGGCATCGCATTTGCGTCACATTGATTTGCTGGTCATCTCGCCGAGTGAGCGGGTTGATGTTTTGGCCATGCAGCATGCCCATGCCTTGCCAGGCACTGTGAAGCGACTGATCCAGACCATGGGAACAGAGGTCAGATCCACACAAAAACAAGGTGGAGCGCTGATCAGTTATTTGCTTTTTGAGTCGGTCTACACCCGGGCCCTGATGGATTTGGGGCGCAAAGACGCGCAAGCCAAGGCCCGGGAAATTTCTGATTTTTTTGGCTGGCCCTTTGATCCCTTGAACAAATCCCAAGTCGTCACTTCGGGACGAACTGGTGGCGCGCAATGATCGTGGCCCAGGCTCGGGTATAGGCACGCTCGCGCTGACCCAGTTGCGCAGGCGTCATGTGCTGGACGGTCAGTCCCAGCTTGCTGAGCGAATCACTCACTTCAGGCATTTGCAGCACTTGAGCCATGATTTGGCTGAAGGTGTCGATGAAAGCGCTGGGAGTGCCCGCAGGCGCGAAGATACCGTAGTAGGGCACATCATCGAGACCTGGCAGCCCCAACTCGCCAAAGGTGGGGACTTGGGGCAATGCGTTCTGACGCTGCCCCCCCAGCACCGCCACCACCCGCACCTTGCCGGCTTTGTGGTTTTCGATGAAATCAGGGACAGAACCCGTGCCGGCGGCGATTTGGTTGCCCAACATGTCGGTCATCATGGGCGCACTGCCTTTGTAAGGTGCGGCAACCAAATCCAGTTGGTACTGATCGGCGATCAGCTTGACCAAAAATTCCAGGGTCGATGCGGGTGCCGGGATGCCCACCGCCCCTTTGCCGCCTTGTGATTTGACCCAGCGGACATACTCGGTAAAGGTCTGGGCCGGTGTGTTGGGCGACAAGGCGAGGGCGTTGACGAACGAAGCAAAGCCCACCACCGGCGTGAAATCCGTTGCCGGATCAAAGCCCGGATTTTTGACGACTTGGGGCAGGATGGAAATGCTGTGGTCGTGTGACAAGAAGAGCACTGAGCCGTCATTCGGCGCGGCTTTCAAGGCCTGTGCCGCCAATTGACCCCCGGCACCGGGTTTGTTCTCGACCACCACCGGCACGCCCAATGGCCCTTTGAGTTTGTCGGCCAGGATCCGCGCCACGGCATCCGTGCCACCGCCGGCTGGAAAACCGACCAGGATTTTGATGCTTTTTGGCTCTGCGCAGATTCCATGACCGGCCAGCATCAAAGCCAGGGAGGCGAGCCAGCATTTCAGGTTGAGGCGTCGGAAGTGCATGTGAGTTGATTTTGATTTTGAAACCAAAAATATACCAATTTTTGCGGCTCAATCCCGGTTCAAGTTGGATTGTCCGGATCAACAGGCGCAACGATGACGCTGAAGTGCTTGTGAGATTCAAGTGTGAAGGCTATAAACAAATCACACAAATCATCAGGAGACATCATGCGGGTTGGATTCAAAAAGCACTTGGGCGCTTGTTTGCTGTTGGCGTGCCAATGGGCGGGGGCGCAAGATTTTCCCTCCCAGTCGATCCGTCTGATCGTGCCCTTTCCGGCCGGAGGTCCTGCTGACAGCATTGCGCGTTACATGGGCAACGCCATGTCCGATGCGCTCAAGCAGCCGGTGGTGATCGACAACCGCGCTGGCGCAGGTGGCGTCATCGGACTGGATCTGGTCGCCAAAGCCAAACCCGATGGCTACACCCTGGGGATCGGTTCGATCGCCAATGCAGGCATCAATGTGAGCCTGATGCAAAAAATGCCCTACGACGCGCGCAAGGATCTGACGCCCATCACCAACGGCGGAGTCACCACCGGGGTCATCCTGGCCAATGCCCAGCAGCCGTTTTCTGATTTCAAGGGCATGCTCGACCACGCCCGGGCCAACCCCAACAAGTTGTCCTACGCCAGCGCCGGCATCGGGTCTGTGGGGCACATGATCGGTGAGAGCCTGGGGGCTGAGGTCGGAGCCCGGATGACCCATGTGCCTTACAAAGGCACGGGCCCCGCCGCACAAGATTTGCTGGCTGGTGTGGTGCCCTTGTTCATCGAAACATCGCTGACCACGGCTCTTCAGCACGCGGCCAGCGGCAAGGTTCGGATATTGGCTGTGACGCGTAAAAACCGCTCCCCCCAATTGCCCCAGGTGCCCGCATTAGGTGAATTGGGGTTTCCCGAACTCGACAGTCCCGCTTGGTTTGGATTGGTCGGTCCGGCGGGGATGCCCCCAGAAGTGGTGACCAAAATCAATCAGGCTGTCACACAGGCGCTGAAGTCTCCGCAGGCCAAAGAGGCTTTTGCCCGCTTTGGTGCGGAACCGGCTCCCACCACACCGGAAGAATTTGCCCTCTACATCGATCAGGAGATCACACGCTGGGCCCGAGTGGTGAAAAAAGCCAATATTCAGCCGATGTAGGCGGTTCGACCGCTGGGGGCCTAAACGCCCAGGTGTTTTTGCAGCAATTCGGGGTCGCCCAGCAAGGCTTCGCTGTTGCCCTCAAACACCCATTCCCCCTTGACCAGGATCAGGTTGCGATCGGTGATCCGGGTCACATGCTTCCAGTTTTTGTCGACAATGATGCTGCTGATCCCGCTGTTGCGGATGACCTCGCAGATGCGCCAGATTTCGCGGGCAATCAGGGGTGCCAGGCCCTCGGTGGCTTCGTCCAGAATCAGGACGTCGGGGTTGGTCATCAGGGCCCGACCGATGGTGAGCATCTGTTGTTCGCCGCCACTGAGTTGCTGGCCGCCGTGGCTCAGGCGCTCGGCCAGGCGGGGAAAGGTGTCGAGCACGCGCTGGTAAGTCCAGTCATTTTGTCCGCGCACGCCGGGGCGTGCCGCCATGACCAGATTTTCTTTCACCGACAGGTTACCAAAAATACCTCGACCCTCGGGCACATAGGCCAAGCCCAGGCGGGCGATTTCGCAGGTTGGCAGCACAGTCAGGTCCCGTTGGCCCATCGTGATCTGGCCGCTTTGGGGGCGAACCAGTCCCATCAGGGTTTTGAGCAGGGTGCTTTTACCCATGCCGTTGCGCCCCATCAGGCCCAATGTTTCACCCCGGTTCAGCGTGAAGTCAAGGTCGCGCAGGATGTGGCTGCTGCCATAGTAGGTGTTCAGGCCTCGGGCCTGGATCAGGACTTCGCTCATGCGTGCTCCTCACCCAAATAGGCCGCTTGCACGTTGACATCGTTGCGGATCGCCTCGGGCGTGCCGCTGGCGATCACCACCCCGTTGACCATGACCGACAGTCGGTCGGCCAGGGCAAAGACGGCGTCCATGTCGTGCTCCACCAAGAGCATGGCATGGTGCGGTTTGAGGGTCAGCAAGAGCTCGACCATGCGTTCGGCTTCCGCAATGCCCATCCCGGCCAGGGGCTCGTCGAGCAAAAGCACTTCAGGCTGGGTGGCCAGGCACATGGCGATTTCAAGTTGGCGTTGTTCGCCATGGCTCATCAGTCCGGCCACGGTGTCACGCCGGTGGGTCAGTCGGGCCAGTGTCATGGCTTGCTCGACGCCCTGGTGGATGCGGGTGTCTGTTTGGGCGTTGGTGAACCAACCCAAGGGGTTGGCCGCGCGGTGCTGATGGCGCGATTGCGCAGCCAGCCGGATGTTTTCGTGCACGGTCAAAGGCAGAAAAATATTGGTTTTCTGGAAACTGCGTCCCAGGCCCAGGTGCGAGCGTTTTTCGGCATGCCAGGTGCTGACATCTTGCCCGGCCAGCCGAATTTGTCCGCTGGTGGCATCCAGGTCGCCGGCCAACAAATGCGAAAGGGTGGATTTGCCGGCACCGTTGGGTCCGATCACGGCATGGATTTCATCGCGAGCCCAGTCCAGGGTGACGTCATTGACAGCGGCCAGGCCACCGAATTTTTTCGTCAAGCCGACGCACGAGAGCAACACTTCACGCATCGCCGCGCTCCTTGCGACTCAGTTGCGCCAGCAAGCCGGTCAGTCCGCGCGGGGCGACGATCACGATCAAGACGATGAAGCTGCCCATCCAGAGTTGCCAGTGTTTGCCCAGGGCCACGCCGCCCCAGTCGGGCAAGTCTTTGAACAGGTGCAACAGGTACTCAAATGCAAAGGCGCCCATGATGGCGCCGGCAAAATTGCCCATGCCGCCCAGAATCACCATCATGATGGCGTGCGCGCTGGTGTGAAAACCCATCAATTCAGGGTTGACAAAGCCGGTCAGGGCCCCCCAGAGGTAGCCTGCCAGACCGGCCAGGGCTCCGGCCAGGGTAAAAGCGGTCAGCTTGTAGCCGAAAGTGGCGTAGCCCATGGAGCGCATGCGGTGCTCGTTGATGCGGATGCCGTTGAGGGCGCGACCAAAGGGGCTGAACAACAAGCGACGCAAAAAAGCATAAGAGGCCACCAGGCAGGCCAGGGTGAAGTAGTAGAAGGTCGGTTTGTGTTCCAGGTCGAACAGCAGGGCCTCGGGTTTGAAGTTGATGTAGATGCCGTCCGAGCCGCCGAGCACCTTGTTGTCGAAAAACAGATAGAAGACCATTTGGGCAAAGGCCATGGTCACCATGATGAAGTAGATGCCCTGGGTGCGCACGACGAAAAAGCCAATGATCAGCGCCGCCAGCCCGGAGGCAGCCACCGACAGCGGCAAAGACCACCACAGGCTGACCGGGCCGGTTTCCGGACTGACGAAAGCCAGCGCGTAGCCGGCCAGACCAAAATAGGCCGCATGACCCAAAGACACCAGGCCGGTGACGCCTTGCAGCAAGTCCAGGCTCATGGCAAAGATGGCCAAAATCATCATGCGGGCGACGGTTTGGATGTAGAAGTCACTGCCGACCCAGGGGAACAGCAACAGGGCCACCAAACCCAGTCCGACCGTCAGTTTGACGCTGACGGGCAATACTTCCAGGTGTGCGCGGGCGGTGCTCATGATTTGAACAGGCCCTGCGGACGCCACAACAGCACCAGGGCCATCAGCACATACACGCCCATGCTCGCCACCGAGGGCAACAACACCTTGCCAAAGGTGTCGACCAGGCCCACCAACAAGGCGGCGATCATGGCACCACGGACACTGCCTATGCCCCCAATGACCACCACCACAAAGCACATGATGAGCACCTGAGAACCCATGTTGGGGTAAACGCTGGAGATGGGCGCGGCCAAAATGCCCGCCACCGCGGCCAGACCCACGCCCAGTGCGAACACCAGGGCATGCAAGCGCCGGATGTTGATGCCCAGGGCCTCGGTCATGTCCGAATTGAAGGCGCCTGCCCGGATGCGCATGCCGATCCGGGTTTGGCCAATCAGCAGGTACAAGCCCAGCGCGAGCAAGATGCAAACGCCTGAGATGAACAAACGGTAGTGCGGGTATGACAAGTTGTCGGTCAGCTGGATGGCGCCTGACAGCAAATCGGGGATGGGCACGCCGTGCACATCATCCCCCCACAGGATGGATCTCGACTCTTCCAAAACATAGATCAGGCCGAACGTCATGAGCACCTGATCGAGGTGATCGCGGTGATAAAAATGACGAAACAGCAAGCGCTCGAGCACCCAGCCCAACAAGACCGCCAGGACGGCTCCACCGGCCAGGGCCAAAGCCAGACTGCCAGTCTGGGCCGTCAGTCCATAGCCCAAGTAGGCCCCGATCATGTAAAAACTGCCATGGGCGAGGTTCACCACGCCCATGATGCCAAAGATCAGGGTGAGCCCGGCGGCCAGCAAAAACAGCAGCAAGCCGTACTGTACGCTGTTGAGGACCTGGATGAGGAAGTTGGCGAGATCCACGACAAACCATCAAGCCATTCGACAACCGGCGCCCGAATCGGCCAAGGCCTTGGCGGCCACTCCGATCACTTTGTTCTCACCTTTGTCGACCACACGCATGTAGATGTCTTGCACCGGGTTGTGCGACTTGCTCATGGTCCACTTGCCACGCGGGCTGTCGATGACGGCGCCCTCCATGGCGGCATAAAGCGCTTTCTTGTTGGACAAATCACCTTTGACGGCTTTGGCGCCCTGCAACAGCAACAAGCCGGAGTCGTAACCCTGAACCGCATAGACGTCGGGCTGCAACTTGAAGGTCTTGGCATAGTTGAGTCGGAAAGACTTGTTGCGCACCGTTTCGAGCGAGTCGCTGTAGTGCAACGTGCTGTAGATGCCCTCTGCGGCCGGACCGGCGGCTTGCAAGACACCTTCGGTCAGGAAACCTGAGCCATAAAGCGGAATTTTGTCCTTCAGTCCTGCGGCGGCATAGTCTTTGATGAACTTGGCCGCACCACCGCCGGCAAAGAAGCAGGCCACGGCGTCGGGTTTGAGGGCGGCGATTTCGGTCAGCAGGGCCTGGAATTCGACGTTGGGGAAGGGCAGACCCAGTTCCTTGATGATGGTGCCGCCGGCGGCCACATAGCCTTCTTTGAAGCCTTCGAAGGCCTCATCTCCAGCCGCGTATTTCCAGGTGATCCAGACGGCTTTTTTCAGACCCTTGTCGACCATGGGCTTACCCAGGGCGCGTGTGGGTTGAGAGTTGCTGAACGAAGTCCTGAAGACATTGGGGGCACACAGGGCGCGGGTGGCAGCATGCACGCCGGCATTGGGAATCAGGTTGAGCACACCGCTTTCACGCGCCACGCGGTGGATGCCCATCTGCACGCCCGAATGCACGGTGCCCAGCAGCACGTCGACCTTGTCGCGTTGCACCAGGCGCGAGGCGTTTTCGACGCCTTTGGAAGGTTCTGATTCGTCATCCACCTTGTACCACTCGATCTCGCGGCCGGCGAGCTTGCCGCCTTGTTCGTCAATCGCCATGCGAAAGGCATTTTCAATGGCCACGCCCAGCGGCGCAAAGGTGCCTGTGTAGGGCAGCATCAGGCCGATGCGGACTTTGTTGCTTTGCGCCCGCACAATCTCGGGCAAGAGCAAACCGGTGGAGGCGGCACCCAGCACGGCAGCGCTGCGGCTCAGAACAAGTCGACGAGTGGTCATGAAAACTCCTGAAAGAAATGAAGGCCAGTGGATTATGTCCGAGTGGCACGCAGTTTGAACCTCTGGATTTTCCCTGTGGCGGTTTTGGGTAACTCGTTGATCAATTCGATCCACCTTGGGTATTTGTAGGGCGCCAGTTGCGCTTTGACGTGTGCCTTCAACTCATCCACACTGGCTTGCTGACCGGCTTTGAGCACCACATAGGCTTTGGGCTTGATCAGGCCTTCTTCGTCGGGCACGCCAATCACGGCGGCTTCCAAAACAGCGGAGTGGGTCATCAGAGAGGCCTCTACCTCGAAAGGCGACACGTAGATCCCGCCCACCTTGAGCATGTCATCCGAGCGGCCTCCGTAGGTGTAATAGCCATCGGCATCACGGCTGTATTTGTCACCACTGCGGGTCCAGTCGCCACAGAAGGTCGCCTTGGTTTTGGCCCGATTGCCCCAATAGAGCAGGGCAGCACTGGGGCCCTTGATTTGCAATTCGCCCAGCTCGCCCACGGCACATTCGTGTCCCTCGTCGTTGATCAGGCGCAACTCGTATCCCGGCACAGCTTGCCCGGTGGTGCCGTAGCGCACCTGACCGGGACGATTGGACAAAAAAATGTGCAGCATTTCGGTCGACCCGATGCCGTCCAGGATTTCGCAACCGTAGGCCTGTTGCCAATGTTGCCCGATCTCTGCGGGCAAGGCCTCGCCGGCGCTGGTGCAAACCCGCAAACGCAGTTCGCCCGCCGAGGGCTTGCCAGGATGCGCCAACAGCGAAGCGTACAGGGTCGGCACGCCGTAAAAAATGGTGGGTTGATGACGCTGGAGGACGCCAAACACGTCGTCCGGCGTGGGTCGACCGGGCCACAGCACCGTGGTGGCACCCACGCTCAGCGGAAAGGTCAGGGCGTTGCCCAAGCCGTAGGCAAAAAAGAGTTTGGCGGCCGAATAAACCACATCGTCGTGCCGGATGCCCAAAATGCTTTGCCCGTACAGCACAGCGGTGGGCATGAGGTGGCTGTGCAAGTGCACCGTGCCCTTGGGGCTGCCGGTCGAGCCACTGGAGTAAAGCCAAAAGCAGACGTCATCGGGTCGGGTCTCGACCGCCTGGGTCAAGGGTTGAGCCTGATCCATGCGATCGCTCAAGCGGTCGTGAGGGGTCGTGCAGTCACCGGAACCCACATACACTTTTTGTAACCCAGGCAAACGGCCGTCGAGCAGGGGGTCAAAATGCGACATCAGGGCGGCAGAGGCGATCAGCCCTTTGGCGCGTGAATCGCGCAACATGAACTCGAAGTCCTTGGTCGTCAACAAGGTGTTGACGGCGATCGGAACCACACCAGCCAGGATGCAGCCCAAAAAGGCCACAGGCCACTCCAGCGTGTCATGCATCGCCAGCAGCACGCGTTGTTCCGGCTCAAAGCCATCGGCTTGGAGCACGCCGGCCCACCTGTGAGCCTGACGGTGGAGTTCGGCGTAAGTCAACCGATCGCCCGTATCGCCCTGAATGTACGCCGCTTTGTTGGGCCATTGGCGTGATCCTGCGAGCAAATCCGCAGCGGCGTTGTAGATTGGAGGGAATTCCAGCCGGGGTGGCACCGTGTCTCGATGGATGATGCTGGCCATCGTTGTCTCCTTTTTATGCATTAAACTGCTTAATTATCGTCAATTGGCAATATATTGCATCAGGGTAAACCCCTTTTGTGATCAGCATACAATCAAAGAGTCGGGGCGTAGCGCAGTCTGGTAGCGCATCTGCTTTGGGAGCAGAGGGTCGCATGTTCGAATCATGTCGCCCCGACCATCGGCCCCTTTGTCTCTGCCCGTAGCTCAGTTGGATAGAGCAACAGCCTTCTAAGCTGTGGGTCGGGGGTTCGATTCCCTCCGGGCAGGCCACCCCATTGATGCACAAAGCCCCATGACCCGGTTGGATCATGGGGCTTTTAAACGGGCTGGTTGCCTCAGCGCTTTTGGTATTGGGTGTTGCCAAACAGGACTTCGCGCGCCTTGTCGTCGGTGATGGGCTTGCGCAGATCGGTCAGCACTTGCACGCCTCGCTGCACGGCAGGGCGTGCGGCGATGGTGTCAAACCATTTTTTCAGGTGAGGGTAATCGTCCATGGCCACGCCCTGGTTTTGCCAGTTGCGCAACCACGGAAAAGTCGCCATGTCGGCAATGCTGTATTGGGAGCCGCCCAAAAATTTCGAGACCGCCAGGCGGCGATCAATCACGCCATAAATGCGCTTGGCTTCGTTGGTGTAACGGTTGATGGCATATTCGATTTTCTCCGGGGCATAAAGACGGAAGTGATGGTTTTGTCCCAGCATGGGACCAACCCCCCCCATTTGGAACATGAGCCACTGCAAGACCTCGAATTTGGCACGGTCACTCTTGGGCATGAACTTTCCGGTTTTGGCCGCCAGATAAACCAAAATGGCGCCCGACTCGAAGACACTGACCGGTTTGCCATCGGGACCGTTGGGGTCGACGAGCGCAGGAATTTTGTTGTTGGGGCTGATTTTCAAAAAATCGGGTTTGAACTGATCGCCCGTGCCGATGTTGACAGGAATGGCCTGCCAGTCGCGACCCAGGCGATAGCCGCACTCTTCGAGCATGATGTGGACTTTGTGGCCATTGGGCGTGGCCCAGGAATAAACGTCAATCATCTGAGATCCTTTCGGTTGGGTTAGCTGCCACGGGTGACGGGCATTTCAATCTCTTGCGGTGCGCTGGCAATGTGGCGGGCCAATTCGAGTTTGGCGATCGCGTTGCGATGCACTTCGTCCGGACCATCTGCCAGTCGCAATGTCCGCTGATGGGCGTAGGCGTAGGCCAAAGGAAAGTCGCTGCAAACGCCTGCGGCACCGTGAGCCTGAATGGCCCAATCGATGATTTGGCAGGCGATGTTGGGGGCCACCACTTTGATCATGGCGATCTCGGTGCGGGCGATTTTGTTGCCCACGGTGTCCATCATGTAGGCGGCTTTGAGCGTCAGCAATCGGGCTTGTTCGATCATGATGCGCGCCTCGGCGATGCGCTCATGCCAGACGCTTTGTGCCGAGATGGGTTTGCCGAAGGCGACACGGCTGTTGAGGCGTTTGCACATCAACTCGAGGGCTCGTTCGGCCACCCCGATGCTGCGCATGCAATGGTGGATGCGGCCGGGACCCAAGCGACCTTGGGCGATTTCAAAACCACGACCTTCACCCAACAAGATGTTGCTGGCGGGAACGCGCACATTTTTGAGCACCACCTCCATGTGGCCGTGAGGGGCATCGTCGTACCCGAACACGCTCAGCGGGCGCAACACTTCAATGCCAGGGGTGTTGGCGGGTATCACAATCATGCTTTGTTGCGAGTGTCGGGGTGCATCGGGGTCCGTCTTGCCCATGACAATGTAAATGGCACAACGTGGGTCGCCGGCCCCTGAACTCCACCATTTGCGCCCGTTGACCACATAGTGGTCGCCGTCGCGCTCGATGCGGCACTGGATGTTGGTGGCGTCCGATGAAGCGACTTCCGGCTCGGTCATGAGGAATGCCGAGCGGATTTCCCCGCGCAACAGGGGTTCGAGCCATTGGTCCTTGATGGACTCGGAGGCATAGCGTTCGAGCGTCTCCATGTTGCCGGTGTCAGGTGCCGAGCAATTGAAAACTTCGGCCGCAAAGGGCACCCTGCCCATGATTTCGCACAACGGGGCGTATTCGAGGTTCGTCAAGCCCTCTGGCGCGCGTTTGCTGTTGGGGATGAACAGGTTCCACAAGCCAGCCTTGCGGGCCAGGGGTTTGAGTTCTTCCACAATTTTTGTGGGCAACCAGGCGTTGCCCTGAGCCCGGTTGGCAGCGACCTCGTCAAAGAAGCGCTTCTCGTTGGGGTAAATGTGCCGATCCATGAAGTCGATCAGCCGGGCTTGCAGATCTTTGACTTTGTCGGTGTATTCAAAATTCATCAATGTCTCCGTGTTGGGTTCAGGCCTGTTGCGCGAAGCGCCAAGCCAGTTCAGCCATGGGGCGCGCGCCGGCGCCTGAGGTTTTGGCCTGTGCGCTGGATGCGGTTCCATCTTCAACCCGTTTTGCGATACCCTGCAAAATGGCCGCGATGCGGAACATGTTGTACGCCAAATAGAAATTCCAGTCAGTCTTCAGGTCGACAGGATCTGCAAATCCGGTTTGGTCGCAATACATGCGGATGTATTCGTCTTCCAGCGGGATGCCCAATGAAGCCAGGTCCACCCCTCCCAGACCGCGGAAGGTGCCCGGTGGAATGTGCCAGGCCATGCAGTGGTAGCTGAAGTCGGCCAAGGGGTGTCCCAAAGTGGACAACTCCCAGTCCAGCACTGCCATGATTCGGGCTTGGTCTGGGTGATAGATGACGTTGTCGATGCGATAGTCCCCATGCACGATGGAGGTCAGTTCTGTTTGCGCGCTGGCCGGCATGTGCCGGGGTAGCCATTCGATGAGCCGGTCCATGGCCTCGATGGGCTGGGTGATCGAAGCCTGGTACTGTTTGCTCCAGCGACCAATCTGACGCTCGATGTAATTGCCGGGACGCCCGTAATCGGCCAGCCCGATTTGGTCATGCGGTGCACGGTGCAGGCACGCCAGCACGCGGTTGAGTTCAAGGTAATGGGCGCGCCGTTGATCCTGGCTCATGCCCGGCAAGGACTGGTCCCAGAGCACTCGGCCCTGGACAAATGCCATGATGTAGAAAGCCCGCCCGATGATGGACTCGTCTTCACACAGGACGTGCATGCGAGCGACCGGGACATCGGTTTGGGCCAGGGCGCTCATGACCTTGAATTCGCGCTCAATCGCATGCGCCGAGGGCAAAAGTTTGGCGACCGGACCGGGTTTGGCGCGCATCACATAGCTGCGGGAGGGGGTGTTGAGCTTGTAAGTCGGATTAGATTGGCCGCCTTTGAACATCTCGACTTGCAAGGGGCCTTGAAAATCCTCAAGGTGTTGTTCGAGCCAACGTTGCAACGCACCCACATCAAAAGCATGGGCGTCAGAGACAGGCCGGGTGCCGGTGTAGGTGTCGTTGGGGTTGTTCACTGATCCGCCTCGCTGATGCGCATCAGCGCGTTTCGATCGCGCAGCACGATGCCGCCGGCTTCAATCCGGATGGCATCTTCGCGCTCCATGGCCTTGAGTTCCTGGTTGACACGCTGGCGCGAGGCGCCGAGCAGTTGGGCCAGTTCTTCCTGGGCCAAGTGCAAACCGATTCGGGTTTCCTGGCTGTTGTTGAGGCAAGGCACGCCATAGCTGCGCGCCAGGTGCAACAACTGCTTGGCCAGACGCGAGCGCAATGGCAGGGTGTTGAGGTCTTCAACCAGCCCAAAGAGCTGTCGAATGCGACGCGCTTGCAGGCGCAACATGGCGTCATACAACTCGACATGCTGGGTCAGGATTTTTTGGAAATCAGCTCGGGCCACGCACACGATGGTGGTGTCCCCGTGGGCATAAGCATCGTGGGTGCGGCTGTCGCCATCGATGATGGACACATCCCCAAACCAAATGCCGGGTTCGACATAGGTGAAGGTGATTTGCTTGCCCGACAAAGAAGTCGAACTGACGCGAACGGCACCTTTGGCGCAGGCCATCCATTCATCGGCGGTGTCGCCCCGTGCGGTGATGAGGTCACCATCGCGCAGGCGCTTGACATAGGCACAACGCAAAATGTCGTGTCGCAAAGAGGGCGAGAGGGAAGAAAACCAGCGTCCGGCGTTGATCGCCTCGCGCTCTTCCACGCTCAAGATCGGGTCGTCCATTTGAATGCTCATGGTAATCAGGTGAATTGTCGGATGTGAAGTGAGGGGTGTCGGGGTCGCCTGTCACCATCGCGTCTGATCGAGGCAGGCAAACCGCGGTGTCATGGATAGTTGGGCGGCTTTTTATCCAGGAAAGCGCGCATGCCCAACTCTGCATTGGGGTGATGCAGGTTGCGGACAAAGTGATCCCGTTCAGCGTCGAGTTGCTGGCTCATGTTCTGAGTCAGGCCATCGGCGAGCAACTCTTTGAGGCTGGCCAGCACATTGCTGGGTCTGCTGTTGAGGCGTTCGGCCAAGGCCAGGGCTTGTGACAGTGCTTGTCCAGGGGTGGCGAGTTGATTGATCAAACCCTGATTGAGCAGCAATTCGGGACTGACTTTGCCGCCCAGCATGAGGATTTCGGTGGCCAAAGGTCGGGGCAGGGCTCTTGCCAGGCTGAATGTGGCGCCGCCGTCGGTGGACAGTCCCACGTTGCTGTAGGCCAGCACAAACACACTGTTGCTGGCAGCCACGACCAAGTCGCACATCAGCACCAGCGAGAAGCCGGCTCCGGCACAAGCCCCTTCGACGGCGGCGATGACAGGCTTGGGAAAGGTTCGAATGGCTTGCATCCAGCCATGCAAACCTTCAATGCTTTGGGCTTGAACCTCGGGATCCCGACGCCGGTTCTCGAGCAAGCGGTTGAGGTTGCCGCCGGCGCAAAAATGCTCGCCTTCGCCTGTGATGATGACGGATTTGATGTCCGGGTTGGACTCGGCGGCGATCAGGGCCTCGGTGCCTGATGCATAAATATCGGGACCGAGTGCGTTGCGAAACTCGGGATTGGACAAGGTCAGAATCAGTGTGGCGCCATGTGTGCTGCTTTTGAGTTGTGCGGGCATGGCGACTCCTCAGATCGATTCTTGATGGGTCAGGCTGAGCCCAATGGCCCCTCGGCGTCGCAACCAGGGGCTGGGTCGATAGCGCGGATCACCATAGACGGTTTGCAGGTTGAACAGCGTCTCCAGGATATTGTCCGGCCCCAGCAAGTCGCCCATCGCCAAAGGGCCCATGGGGTAACCCAGACCCAGGGTGACTGCCAATTCCAGATCGGTGGGCGTGCAAATCTGTTGCTGGCAAATGTCACAGGCGATGTTGACCATGTTGGCCACCACCCGCTGGGTGACAAAACCGCCGCTGTCGCGGATCACGCTGACCGCCTTGCCGTCTTGGGCAAACAAGGCATGTGCCGCCTGGCGCATGTCATCTCGGGTGGCCGGGTTGGTCGCCAGGACGCGACGCCGGGTGGCTGCGTCCTGAAACAGCAGGTCGATGCCGATCGTGCGCGCTGGATCCAGTCGTTCCACCACGGCCACCGTGGTGACATCAAATCCCAGCGGGGCAACGATGCACAAGGCTTGTGATGAAGGCGAGGCGCCAGTTTCAATTTTCGCTCCAAGGTCTTTGAGCAATTGCAGCAACTCGGCGCGCCGCACGGCCCGCGAAGAGACCCACACGGGAGGGAGTTCGCTGACCTGTGGAGCCGCCGCCTCGGGCAAAGTCTGGGCCTTGCCGTCGACATAGTTGTAAAAGCCGCGCCCGACCTTGCGCCCCAAAGCCCCGCCGGCCAGACGCTGGGCCGTGATGACGCTGGGGCGGTAGCGGGGTTCCTGGTAGTACTGGTGATAAATGGACTCCATGACCGGGTGTGACACATCCAGTGCCGTCAAGTCCAGCAATTCGAAAGGGCCCAGTTTGAATCCCACCTGATCGCGCAAAATGCGGTCCACGGTGGCGAAGTCGGTGATGCCTTCGGAGATGATGCGCAGGGCTTCGGTGCCGTAACCGCGCCCGGCATGGTTGACGATGAAACCCGGCGTGTCCTGGGCGTGCACCGGCGTGTGACCGGTGCAACGGGCATGGGTGTCGAGTTGTTCGCAGACTTTGGCGTCGGTGCGCAGCCCAGCGATCACTTCGACCACTTTCATCAGCGGTACCGGGTTGAAGTAATGGTAGCCGGCAAATCGTTCGGGGCGCTTCAGGGCAGACGCAATCGCCGTGACCGACAAGGACGAGGTGTTGGTGGCCAGTACGGCGTCCGGCCGAACCAGGTCCTCCAGTTGGCGAAACACCGCTTGTTTGACATCGAGCTTTTCGACGATGGCCTCGATCACCAAATCGCATTCGGCCAGATCAGCGAGAGCGGGAGCAACTTGCAGTCGCGACAGGTGCGCTTGCGCTTGGTCCGTGGTCAAACGGCCTTTTTCGGCCAGTTTGTCCCAGGTTGTTTTGAGGTGGTCGATTGCGAGTTGTCCCGCTTGAGCTTGGCTGTCATGCAACAGCACGCGGCTGCCGGCTTGGGCGCAGATTTGGGCGATGCCTCGACCCATGGCGCCGGTGCCCACAACGCCGATGGTGGGAAAAGGGTTGTTCATCCCTCAATTATGACGCTGTTGCTGTGACACAATGAAAGACAACCATCAGGAGACAAGCATGAGCCTCAAACTTTGCGGTTTTTCACTCAGCAACTATTACTGCAAATTGAAATTGCAGTTGTTGGAGAAGGGCGTGCCGTTCGAAGAAGAGTTGGTCTGGGCCGGCAACACCCACCCCAAGCTCATGGGGCGTTCGCCGATGGGCAAGGTGCCCTTCATTGAAACTGAAAACGGCGCATTGTCGGAGTCATTTGCCATCGCCGAATACATCGAGCAACGCTGGCCCGATCCGCCCATGCTGCCAAGCGATCCTTTTGCCGCAGCCAAGGTGCGTGAATTGATCTTGTACCTTGAATTGCACATTGAGCTGGTGGCGCGCGAGCTCTACCGCGAAGCTTTCTTTGGCGGCCAGGCGTCTGAAGAAACCAAAGACCGGGTCAGGCAACTGCTGCCCAAAGGGGTGGCTGGTTTTGCCCGCCTGGCTTCTTTTTCGCCTTATGTGGCTGGTGACCGCATTGGCTTGGCCGATTTCGCCGCCGCCATCCACCTGCCTTTGGCGGCCAGCGCCTGCCGCAAAGTGCTGGGCGAGGATTTGGTGACACCGGCCTTGCCCCAACTCGAAGCGTACATGGCGCTGATGTTGGCCCGGCCCAGCATGCAAAAAGTCAACGCCGACCGAAAGCAAAATGCCGCCGAGATGGCGGCATTGAGGGCACCCAAACCGGTTTGATCAGCGTCGCTTTTGCAGCGCGCCCGGGTTGACGATGTTGGTTGGCGTACCTCGTGCGAAATTGACGATGTTGTCAAAGGCTGACCCAAAGTAGTGCTCATAACTGTCTTGCTCCACGTAGCCGATGTGGGGCGTGCAGATGCAATTTTCGAGTCTGAGCAAGGGGTGCCCCTGCAAGATCGGTTCGCTTTCAAACACATCGACCGCCGCCATGCCGGGACGACCCCGGTTCAGGCTGGTGATCAAAGCATCGGGTTCGATGAGTTCGGCTCGAGAGGTGTTGACCAGCAAAGAAGTGGGTTTCATGCGAGCCAAATCCTGCAGGGTCACGATGCCTCGCGTTTCGGGGGCAAGGCGCAGATGCAAACTGAGGATATCAGCGGTCTCGAAAAATTGATCACGGGACTCGGCCACAGACAAGCCATCGCCGATGGCCCGGTGGCGCGCGGCTTCGCTGCCCCAAACCATGACGGTCATGCCAAAGGCCTTGCCATAGCCTGCGATCAGTTTGCCGATTTTGCCGTAGCCCCAAATGCCCAGAATTCGGCCCTTAAGCACATGTCCGATCCCGAAATTGGGCGGCATGGAAGAGGATCTGAGCCCCGATTGTTGCCAGGCCCCGTGCTTGAGCGCTGCGACATACTGGGGCAGGCGACGACTGGCCGCCATGATCAGGCCCCAGGTGAGCTCTGCCGGCGCAATGGGCGAGCCGCTGCCTTCGGCCACGGCCACCCCACGCTCGGTGCAAGCTTCCAGGTCAATGTGGCCACTGACCTTGCCGGTTTGAGAAATCAAGCGCAATTTGGGCAGCTTTTCGATCAGCTGACGGCTGATCGGGGTGCGTTCGCGGATCAGTACCAGGGCTTCCGCTTCTTTGAGCCGAACCGAGAGTTGACCCACACCTTTGACGGTGTTGGTGTAGACCTTGGCTGAAAAGGGGTCGAGTTTGCTGGCGCAGGCCAGTTTGCGCACCGCATCTTGATAATCGTCGAGGATGATGATGTTCATACACCCCCGATTGTGCCCTGACTCAGTGCGTGCGATCTTCCCCCAAGGCTTCCAGGCGTGCCAGTTCCCGACAAACGTCTTCAAAACGGCCACTGATCACCATGCGACCCGCCAAATGGCGGGGCAGTCGGTCTTCGGCCAACCGGGTCACGCGCAAAGCCGCAGGGCGGCGCAAAGACACGGGTTTTCGGGGTGCAGCGGCCTGCCGTTCCGGCAGCGGTGGCACAGCAGACAGCCACAGGGGGGACAGCAGGCGAGAGAGGGTCGCGATGGCGATGCTCATGGGATGATTCCTTACATCAACATGGTGTTGCGAATCAGACCAACGGCCAGACCTTCGATTTCAAAGGGATCGCCGGGCTGGACGAGGATGTTTTGATAATCGGGGTTTTCGGATTGCAACTCGATCCCCTCGCGCAGGCGTCGAAAGCGCTTCACGGTGACCTCGTCGCCCAGTCGCGCAACGACGATCTGCCCGTTTTTGACGTCTTGGGTGGCCTGCACCGCCAACAAGTCGCCGTCCATGATGCCTGCATCCCGCATGGACATGCCACGAACCTTGAGCAAATAATCGGGCTTGCGCTGGAACAGGCTGCTTTCGACATAAAAGGTCTGATCCAGGTGCTCCTGGGCCAGAATCGGAGACCCGGCCGCCACCCGGCCCACCAGAGGCAAGGCCAGTTGTGCCAGACTGGGCAGGGGCAATGAATATTGTTTGACCCTCGACTCGTGGATGCTGCGCAGTGTGTCCGAGCGCAGGCGGATGCCGCGTGAGGTACCGCTGACCAATTCAATCACCCCTTTGCGGGCCAGGGCTTGAAGATGCTCCTCAGCTGCATTGGCCGACTTGAAGCCCAATTCGCTGGCGATTTCGGCTCGCGTCGGCGGGGCACCGGTGCGAGCGATGGCGCTTTGAATGAGGTCCAGAATCTGTTGCTGTCTGGGGGTCAGTTTGGGCTGTTCCATGGTGCGGGGCTCCTGCGCCTTGCGGGGCAAATCGTGGTTACTGTTTGTTTATCCAGTAACTGTATTTTTAACCAGTTTTTAAAATGCTGCAAGTCTTGGGAGCACGATGTTGCAAAAAATCATCATTTTGGGGACCGGCGGGACCATCGCCGGCTTGGCTGCAGATCCCGAACGGCCCACCGCTTACGAAGCGGCGCAAGTCGGGGTGGATCAGTTGCTGGCCCACTTGCCAGGCGCACCGATGGCGCATGCGTTGGCCAGTGAGCAAGTGGCCCAAGTCGACAGCAAGGACTTGGATGAAGCCACCTGGCGTCATCTTTTGCAACGTTTGCAACAGCACCTGCACGACCCGGAAGTTCTGGCCGTGGTGATCACCCACGGCACCGATACGCTGGAAGAAACGGCTTTTTTACTGTCGGCGGTGCTGCCGCCGATCAAGCCCGTGGTCATCACGGGAGCGATGCGACCCGCTAATGCACCCGATGCGGACGGACCTTCCAATTTGGCCGACGCCTTGCGAGCCGCCGCCGTTCTTCCGGCAGGGGTGTGGTTGGTGTTCGCGGGTCGGGTGCATGTTGGACACCAGATTCAAAAGGTGCATCCAACCGCGATCGATCCCTTTCAATCGGTTCCGGGCCCGATGGCTGCTCACTTTGATGATCACGGCCTGGTTTGGCAGGCACAGTCCGCTGGCCAAGCTTTGCGGCCACAAGGGGCTTGGCCGGAACTGGCCCGTGTCTTGTCAGAACCATGGCCCAGGGTTGAGTTGGTCGTCAGCCATGCCGATGCAACGGCTTGGTGGCTGAAGGCATTTTTGCAAGAAGGGCCCGAACCGATGTTGCGTGGATTGGTGATCGCAGGCACCGGCAATGCCACATGGCCGAAGCGCTGGGAACTGGCTTTGACCGTTTTGAAAGAGCGCGGCGTGAGGGTTTGGCTCAGCAGTCGGTGTGCGCTGAGCCCCCCGAGTGCGGGCGTCAAAGACGATTTGCCCACCGTGCCCTGGTCACCGGTTCAGGCTCGGCTGGCTTTGATGCTGACTTTGCTCACTGAAGCGCCTGAAAAACGCGTGCTTTGATTTCTTCGACCGTGCCCAAACCGCTGATGGCCCGGTACTGAGGCGCGCCTTGCGCGTCGGATTGGGCCCATGACGAGTAGTAGTCAACCAGCGGACGTGTTTGTGAGCTGTAAACATCCAGGCGCTTGCGCACCGTTTCTTCCTTGTCGTCGTCGCGTTGAATCAGTGGCTCTCCGGTGACATCGTCAAGGCCATCTGCTTTGGGCGGATTGAATTTGATGTGGTAAGTGCGGCCACTGGCCACGTGTGCGCGACGGCCACTCATGCGCTCGATGATGGCGTCAAAGGGCACATCGATTTCGAGCACGTAATCCAGCTTGACGCCGGCCAATTTCATGGCTTCGGCTTGCGGGATGGTGCGGGGAAACCCGTCGAACAAAAAGCCTTGGGCGCAGTCGGGTTGGGCGATCCGCTCTTTCACCAAGCCGATGATGATGTCATCGCTGACCAAACCGCCCGAGTCCATGACTTTTTTGGCTGCGACTCCCAGAGGGGTGCCGGCTTTGACCGCTGCACGCAACATGTCGCCCGTGGAGATCTGCGGAATGCCAAAGCGTTGGCAGATGAAAGTGGCCTGGGTGCCTTTGCCGGCGCCAGGAGCGCCCAATAGGATCAGTCTCATGTTCTGGGTCTGCGTATGGTTAAAAGGTATGTCTCTAGGATAACACGCGCACCCTTGGTTGTGGCTTACGCACTCAGCAGCGCGCGCACCCGCTCGAGGTCATCGGGCGTGTCGACCCCGGGGCTGGGGCTGTCGTGGGTCACGTGTACAGCAATTCGATGACCATGCCAAAGCACGCGCAACTGTTCCAGGGCTTCTGTGGTTTCACAGGGGGCAACGCTCAACGATGGAAATTGCTTCAAAAAATGACAACGGTATGCATAAATGCCAAGGTGCCTGAGCGGCGCCGGCTGGGGCAGGGCGGCAGCGCCCGGGCGGGAGCGGTCGCGATCCCAGGGCATGGGCGAGCGGCTGAAGTAAAGGGCCGTGTCACGGGCATCAAGCACGGTTTTGACGACGTTGGGGCTGAGAAATTCTTCGAGTTGGGTGATGGGGTGGGCCGCAGTGGCCATGACGCAATCGGGGCGCTGCATCAGTGTCATGGCCACATCGTTGATCAGCGTCGGATCGATCAGGGGTTCGTCACCCTGCACATTGACCACCACATGATCCTCCGGCAAGGCCAGCGCCTGGCAGGCCTCGGCCAACCGGTCGCTGCCGCTGGGATGATCGGCGCGGGTCATGATCGCTTGCACGCCGTGGGAGGCACAGGTCTGGGCGATCTCGAGATCGTCTGTGGCCACCACCACGGCACAAGCTGCAGAGGCCTGAGCCTGGCGTGCAACGCGAACCACCATGGGCAAGCCGGCGATGTCGAGCAAGGCCTTGTCGGGCAAGCGAGACGAAGCACGGCGCGCCGGGATCAGCGCCGTGAATGCCGTTTGGCTCATCGTTCAAGTTCCTCGTCGCGCAGGGGGCGAGCCTGAGATTCCAGCAATATCGGGATGCCGTCGCGCACCGGATAAGCCAGTCGAGCCGAGCGGGAGATCAGTTCCTGGGTCTGAGCCTGATAAATCAGGGGGCCTTTGGTGACCGGGCAGACCAGGAGTTCAAGCAGTTTGGTGTCCATGTCCGGATGATAGCCTTGACCTCAAGTCCTCATCGACACGCTGGATGAAGGCTTCAGGCAAGCAAACCTGCAGGGGAACAGCCCAGACTTCGGGGTGGCGTGGCCAAAGCTTCACCGCATCTTTTTCGGTGCAGACCCAAGTCTCTCCCGGTTGCCCGAACCAATTCACCAAAGGGTCATGATCGGGATATGCGCGTGGGTCTGCCAGTTGCACCCCCATTTCGCGCAGGCTTTCAAAAAAAACTTCGGGTTGCGCAATGGCTGCCAGGGCACGCACGGGTTTGGAAAAGGCTGATAGCGACATGGTCTGCCCATGACCGTTGACAGCCTGTCGATCCAGTTGGCGCCGCACGGGCCAGGCACCATCCCAAGGGGGATCTTGTGAGCTCAATACATGGCATTGCACGCCAGCGCTGGGCTTGCGGGGCCAAGGTTCGCGCAAGGGGCCGGCGGGCAGCAATCTGCCGTTGCCCAGACGGCGAGCATCAAAGAGGCACAGTTCGAGATCGCGATGCAAAGCCAAATGTTGCAAGCCGTCATCGCAAACCAACACATTCACTTCAGCATGGTGTTGCAACAGAGCCTGGGCGGCGCGCACGCGCTGCCGATCGACCCACACGGGCACGCCGGTGCGACGACGGATCAACAAAGGTTCATCCCCGACATCACTGGCCAGGCTGTCGGGGCCGACCTCGATGCCGATCCCATTGGCACGGCCATGTCCGCGTGAAATGACGCCAGGTCGCCAGCCTCGGGCCTGCAATTGACGCACCAATTCGATGGTCAGGGGTGTTTTACCGGTGCCGCCCACATAAACATTTCCAACCACCAAAACCGGGACCGGCAAGCTCACGGTCTTGAAAAAATCATGCTCATACAACCAGCGCCGCAGCAGCCAAACCAATCGATAGAGCCAGGACAGGGGCAGAAAAATGAGCGACCAGGTCGATCGCTGGCGCCAGGTCGAGGTCCAAAAATCGCTCATCGGCCACGCGACCCGGGTTGTGCCATGAATGTGATCTGATCCAATCCAGCCACTCTGGCGGCTTCGAGCACATTCATGACAGCCTGGTGGGGTGTGCGTGCATCGGCACCCAGGACCAGTGTCGGGGTTGGCCCGGCACGCTCAGCTGCAGCCCGTAAGGCCTTGGCCAGATCAGCCACACTGACACGGCCCAGCGAAGTGCGATCGACAAAAACCTGGCCCTGGGCGTTGAGTTGTACCCACACCGATGGGCGCGACTCTGCCGCCACTGCGCCTTGCGCTTGGGGCAATTGAACTTGCAGTTCGGCATAGCGCGAAAAGGTGGCCGATGCCGCCATGAAGATCAGCACCACCAGCAAAATGTCGATGAACGGCACCAGAATGATCTCCGGTGGCTGGCTGTCTGGTCGTTTGAAGCGCAAGCTCATGAAATCAACGCTGGCGCTGCAGTTGTTGCAATTGAAGCACCAACCGCTCGCAGACCACTTCGAGTTGCAAAATGTGTTGTTCGGCGCGCGATTTGAGCCAGCGCCAGGCCAACAGACTCGGGATCGACACCAGCAATCCCAAAGCGGTGTTGTACAAAGCGATCGAAATGCCCTGCGCCAACTGTGCCGGTTGTTGGCCTTGTTGCGATTGGGCGGCAAAAATTTCAATCATCCCGACCACGGTACCCAGCAAACCCATGAGGGTGGCTACCGAGGCCAGCGTGGCCAGGGTTGGCAGTCCTCGTTCAAGGCGGGCGACGACCAAGCGCCCCTCAAGTTCCAGCGCTTGACGCAAGCCCGCATCACTGATCAGGGGGTGGGATCTGACTCGTTCGATGCCATGCGCCATCAATCGTCCCAATTCGCTGCCTTGAGCCAATGCTTGGGATTGTTGCAGTGTGGGTAAAGCGCTGGCGCATTGCGTCAGGGTGGGTTCGAGGTCACTCAGGGGTGCGATTCGCGATTGGCGCAAAAACCAGGCGCGCTCGAGCACCAAGGCCAAGGCCACCACGGACATGGCCAATAAGGGCCAAACCGGCCATCCGGCCGAGAGCAACAAATCGATCAAGGCTTACCCCGAAGAAAAAATATTCAAGTCCTGATTATCGGTCAGACCGGGTTGTGACGAGGCTCACAGGAACGGTGGATAAACTTGTGGATAAGTCTGTCTGATCCACGGCAAACCCGCATGAATTCGTCGTTTCATCAAAAAGACCATTTTTTCATCAATGAAAAACACTGCAAAATCAGTGACTTGCACGATGACCGGTGAGTTGTCGGCGTTTTGATTGGGACTTTTGAAATCTTCACTTGAAGTGGACAGTTCATGCCGGTCGGGACTTGAGTGACAATCTCACCATGAACCAACGACCCTGGACGGTTGGGGCCTTGTGCAAGGCCGTTTCCGACGCGCTTGCAACCCGTTTCGATCGGGTCCGTGTGCGTGGCGAGATTTCGGGGTTCACCCAGGCCAGCAGCGGCCACTGCTATTTTTCGCTCAAGGATGCTCAAGGGCAGTTGCGCTGCGCCATGTTCCGCCGAGCGTCCATGTCCCTCGGTCGCTTGCCGCGCAACGGCGATCAGGTCGAAGTGGAGGGTCGCTTGAGCGTTTACGAAGCGCGAGGCGACTTGCAGTTGGTGGTCGAGTCGATCCAGGCCATGGGACAAGGTGCGCTGTACGAAGAGTTTTTAAGGCTCAAGGCTCGCCTGCAAGCGCAAGGTTTGTTTGACCCGGAACTGAAGCGGCCCTTGTTCCCCCGGCCCCGAGGCATCGGTTTGGTGACCTCATTGGGAGCCGCTGCTTTGCACGATGTCGCCACGGCTTTGCAAAGGCGGGTGCCTCACGTGCCGGTCTGGCTGGCGCCGGCACTGGTGCAGGGCCCGGATGCGCCGCAAAGTCTGCAATCCGCTTTGCGCAACCTGTACGCCCGACGTGATCTGGATGTGATCTTGCTGGTTCGCGGTGGCGGTTCCATTGAAGACCTTTGGGCTTTCAACGATGAGGCGTTGGTGCGTTTGGTCCGGGAGAGCCCGGTGCCATTGGTGTGCGGCGTCGGTCACGAGACCGATTTCACCTTGTGCGACTTTGCCGCCGACCTGCGGGCCCCGACGCCAACCGCCGCCGCCGAGTTGTGCGCCATGGGGCGTGACCTGATGGTCGCTGGTCTGAATGGGCTGGCCCAAAGAGCGAGTGAGTCTGTCCTGGCTCGTCTGGATGCCCTCTCGCAGCACCTGGACCGGCTTCAGCAGGCTTTGGCTCGCCCTCAAACGCTGGCCCAAGCGCACGCAAGGCGATTGACCCGTCTGGCCTTGGCCCTGAATCGTCATGCCGAGATGGCTCAGCGCAGCGCCCACGAGCGACTCGCGTCACGGGCAAATCGAGTGGTGGCTTTTGGGCAGCGCCGGATCGCGCTGGAGCGGCACCGATTGGACAAAATCGAGGCCAAACTCGATTTGCTGCAACCGCGGCGCGTGCTCGAGCGTGGCTACAGCTGGTTGATCGATCGCCATGGCGCAACCCTGACACGGGCAGACCAATTTGTGGCGGGGCAAAAGGTGCGGGCGGTGCTGGTTGATGGCGAGGTGACTTTGCAAGTGGAGCCCCGTGACCTGCAGGGATGATCCGAGTTGCCTAGAATGGCAATTTTTCTTCAGGAGGATTCGATGGAACACACCTTACCCGCATTGCCCTATGCCCTTGATGCGCTCGCCCCCCATTACAGCAAGGAAACGCTGGAGTTTCACCATGGCAAGCACCACAACGCCTATGTGGTGAACCTGAATAACCTGCAAAAAGGGACCGAATTCGAGAGCATGGATCTGGAGTCCATTGTGAAAAAATCCAGCGGTGGCATCTACAACAACGCCGCTCAGATTTGGAATCACACCTTCTTCTGGAATTGCATGAAGCCTCAGGGTGGCGGCGAGCCCAGCGGCGCTTTGGCTGCGGCAATCAACGCCAAATGGGGTTCTTACGCCGCGTTCAAAGAAGCTTTTGTCAAAAGCGCGGTGGGCAATTTTGGTTCCGGCTGGACTTGGTTGGTCAAGAAGCCCGACGGCAGCGTGGACATCGTCAACATGGGCGCCGCCGGCACGCCTTTGACCACGGCTGACAAGGCTTTGCTGACCGTTGACGTCTGGGAGCATGCCTATTACATCGACTACCGCAACTTGCGTCCCAAGTTCGTCGAGACTTTCCTGGATCAATTGGTGAACTGGTCCTTCGCCGAGAAGAACTTCGCCTGATAGATGCCGGAATCCGCGATTCCGGCCAAAAGTCCCAGCATCTCACACGGCTCGTGACCGGGCCGTGTGGGTGTTTTCAGGGCAGTCCCAAAATTCTTTCGCCTGCTTTGACACGGGCTTTGTTGAACCAGCCCTGGTTCACTTCCAGCACATAACGCACCGGACGCGCTGAACAATGCGGCTCGGTGGTTTGTGGGGCCATGTCGGCCAAATTGACAATGGTGCCATCGTCATCAAGAAACGCTGCCGTCAAGGGCAACAGTGTGTTTTTCATCCAGAAACACTGGCGCGATTTGTCCTGAAAAACAAACAACATGCCTTCATGGCGAGGCATCTCGCGTCGGTGCATCAGGCCTATTTCACGTTGCTCCGGTGTCAAGGCCAGTTGAACATCGATCAGGTGCAAGCCGACTTGAAGTTTGGCACGGGGCAAGTTCAGTTGGGGCAGCCCCTGAGCCCAGGCACCAAGGCTGATCAAGCCACTCAGGCAGATGACATACCAAGCTTTTTTCATGCCGTAGATTATCCCCCATCAAAAGGGCCCTCAAGGCGGGGATAGAATCCTTTGACACAGGCGGCAAGCCGCCTCTCAACCGACTCACGGAGACGCAGCCATGTACCAATACATCAAGGTGCCCGCAGACGGTGCCAAGATCACTGTCCAAGCAGATCACAGCCTGTCGGTACCTGACCAACCCATCATTCCGTTCATTGAAGGGGATGGCACCGGCTTTGACATCACCCCGGTCATGATGCAGGTGGTCGATGCCGCCGTGCGCAAGGCCTACGGCGGGCAGCGCAAAATTCATTGGATGGAGGTTTATGCCGGCACCAAAGCGACCATGATGTATGGACCGGACGTCTGGTTGCCCGATGAAACTCTGCATGCTTTGCGTGAGCATGTGGTTTCGATCAAAGGTCCTCTGACCACCCCGGTCGGGGGGGGCATCCGTTCACTCAATGTCGCCTTGCGTCAAGAGCTCGACCTGTACTATGCCTTGTGCCCTGTGCGTTACTTCCATGGGGTACCTTCTCCCCTGCGTGAGCCCGAAAAGACCGACATGATCGTGTTTCGGGAAAACACCGAAGATGTGTACGCCGGGATCGAGTACGAGCCCGGCACCGAGCGTGCGATCAAGCTGATCCATTTTCTGATGGATGAGTTTGGGGTTAAAAAAATCCGCTATCCGGAGACCACGGGCATCGGGATCAAACCCGTTTCGCGGCAGGCGACCGAGCGACTGGTCCGCAAAGCCTTGCAGTACGCCATCGATCATGACAAGCCGCATGTGACCCTGGTTCACAAAGGCAACATCATGAAGTTCACCGAAGGCAGCTTCCGCGATTGGGCTTATGCATTGGCCAAAAAAGAGTTTGGTGCCAAGATGCCCGAAGACGGTGTATGGTTGCAGTTCGATCACCCGCGCACCGGTCGCCCGATTGTGATCAAAGACATGATCACCGATGCGTTCATGCAACAGATGCTCATGCGTCCCCAAGAGCACAGTGTCATCGTGACCCTGAATCTGAACGGCGATTTGATCAGCGACGCCCTCGCGGCACATGTGGGTGGAACGGGCATGGTGCCGGGAGCCAACATCGGCGATTCGGTGGCTTTGTTTGAAGCCACCCACGGCACAGCCCCCAAGTACGCTGGCAAAGACCTCGTGAACCCCGGTTCGATCATCTTGTCGGCTGAAATGATGCTGCGACACATGGGCTGGATTGAGGCCGCCGATGCGCTGGTGCGAGGCATGCGACAAGCCATTTTGGATCGCCATGTCACCCACGACTTGGCTCGCCTCATGCCCGACTCGACCCAACTCAGTTGCTCCGGCTTTGGTCAGGCCATCGTCGATCGCATGTGAGGCGCAAGCCGCTTTGAGCAGGTGCAACTGCCCAGGCTTTGATCAAGGGGTTTGCGGTTGGCCGGCTCAACCGCCGGACCGGCTTTTTCGGGCCATCGCAGCCCATTGGCCATTAATTCAGGCGCTGAATGTTGTTGGCTTGCCAACCCCTTGGTCCCTGAATCGGTTCATATTGAACCTTCATGCCTTCTTCGAGGGTTCGATACCCCTCCATGTTGATGGCTGAAAAATGGGCGAACACATCCTCTCCACCCCCTTCCGGGGTGATGAATCCAAACCCTTTTGCATTGTTGAACCATTTGACCGTACCTACCGCCATTCCCCACTCCTTCAATAAACGAATTAAAAAGTGGTTATATTATATATTAATTAATACAAAAATATGATTAAAAAGAATGACTCAGGCAAAAGCCGCTCTGTGCGCTTGCCTCATGGTCGGCCGGCATGCGAGTGAGTTGCGCCCACCCTGTAGCCAAGGACATGACAGGTGCACTGGCTTAAAAACCAGATCGCCGTCCAAGTTTCGCTTCGATCATTAAAATCAACCGCATGGCCACCCGAAAACCGCCCGCACCGAAGATCGCCCCCAGAACCGACGATGGAGGCTCGGTGGTGCTTGAACGCATCACCCAGCGCACCCAGCCCCCGCAAATGCACCAGGTCGTGATGCTCAATGATGACTACACACCGATGGAGTTCGTGGTGATGGTGTTGCAAGAGTTTTTCAGCAAGGATCGTGAAACGGCCACTCAGATCATGCTCAAAATCCACCTCGACGGCAAAGGCATCTGCGGGGTCTACACCCGCGATGTTGCGGCGACCAAGGTTGACCAGGTGCTTGACGCCGCTCATCAATCGGGACATCCGCTGCAATGCTTGTCGGAACCCGTTGAATAATGCAAACTCAGCCCCAAATGGTGAAAAATACCAAAGAACCACGGTTCAAAGTCCCGCATTTCATTTTCATGCAAGCTTGAAGGAACACACATGATTGCCCAAGAACTCGAAGTCAGCTTGCACATGGCCTTTGTCGAGGCCCGCCAGCAAAGGCATGAATTCATCACGGTCGAGCACCTGTTGCTGGCCCTGCTCGACAACCCGAGCGCTGCAGAGGTGTTGCGCGCTTGCTCGGCCAACATGGACGATTTGCGCAAATCGTTGACCACGTTCATCAAAGACAATACCCCGCAAGTGGCGGGAACCGAAGAGGTCGACACCCAACCCACGTTGGGCTTTCAGCGTGTGATCCAGCGCGCGATCATGCACGTGCAAAGCACCGGCAATGGCAAGAAAGAGGTGACTGGCGCCAATGTGCTGGTGGCCATTTTTGGCGAAAAAGATTCGCATGCGGTGTATTACCTGCATCAGCAGGGGGTCACTCGACTGGATGTGGTCAATTTCATTGCCCATGGCATCAAAAAGAGCGACCCTCCGGAGCCCAGCAAGCCCTCTGAATCGGGGTCTTCCGAGGGCAGCGAAGAAGGCGGTGGCGACAAGAGCGAAAAGGCCTCGGCGCTGGAGCAGTTCACCCAGAATCTGAACCAGTCGGCCAAGGAAGGCCGCATTGATCCTCTGATCGGCCGTGAATTTGAGGTCGAGCGCGTGATTCAGATTTTGTGCCGACGACGCAAGAACAATCCTTTGCTGGTCGGCGAAGCAGGTGTGGGAAAAACGGCGATTGCCGAAGGTTTGGCCTGGCGCATCACCCAAAACGACGTGCCCGAAGTGTTGGCCGAAGCCCAGGTGTATTCGCTGGACATGGGGGCCTTGCTGGCTGGCACCAAATACCGGGGTGACTTTGAGCAGCGCTTGAAGGCGGTGCTCAAATCGCTCAAGGAGCGTCCGCATGCGATTTTGTTCATTGATGAGATCCACACCCTGATCGGTGCGGGTGCCGCATCCGGGGGCACGCTGGACGCCTCGAACTTGCTCAAGCCCGCGCTCAGCTCGGGCCAGTTGCGATGCATCGGAGCCACCACTTTCACCGAATACCGGGGCATCTTCGAGAAGGACTCTGCCCTCTCGCGGCGTTTCCAGAAAGTGGATGTGGTCGAGCCCACGGTTCAGCAGACCATTGACATCCTCAAGGGCCTGAAGTCGCGCTTTGAAGAGCATCACAACGTCAAGTACGCCAACACGGCTTTGCAGGCTGCTGCCGAGCTGAGTGCGAAGTACATCAATGACCGGCATTTGCCCGACAAGGCGATCGATGTCATCGATGAAGCCGGCGCCGCTCAGCGCATCTTGCCCCAGTCCAAGCGCAAGAAGACGATTTCGCGCACCGAGATCGAAGACATCGTGGCCAAGATTGCCCGCATTCCGCCCGCCAATGTCTCCAACGATGATCGCTCGAAGTTGCAAACCCTGGAGCGCGACCTCAAGAATGTGGTGTTTGGCCAGGACAAAGCGCTCGAAGTGCTCGCTGCGTCTGTCAAGATGGCGCGTTCCGGCTTGGGCAAGGCCGACAAGCCCATCGGTGCCTTTTTGTTCAGCGGGCCCACCGGTGTGGGCAAGACCGAGGCGGCCAAGCAATTGGCCTACATCATGGGCATCGACTTGATTCGCTTTGACATGTCCGAGTACATGGAGCGCCATGCGGTCAGCCGCCTGATTGGTGCGCCTCCGGGCTATGTGGGCTTTGACCAAGGCGGACTGCTGACCGAGGCCATCACCAAGAAGCCTCATGCAGTGCTTTTGCTCGACGAAATCGAAAAAGCACACCCCGACATCTTCAATGTGCTGTTGCAGGTCATGGACCACGGCACCCTGACCGACAACAACGGGCGCAAGGCCGACTTCCGCAACGTGATCATTGTCATGACCACCAATGCGGGTGCCGAGACCATGAACAAGTCCACCATCGGCTTCACCAATGCCCGCGAATCGGGCGATGAAATGGCCGATATCAAGCGTTTGTTCACCCCGGAATTCCGCAACCGCCTCGATGCGATTGTCAGCTTCAAGGCGCTGGACGAGCAAATCATCTTGCGCGTGGTCGACAAATTCCTGTTGCAACTCGAAACCCAGCTGGCCGAGAAGAAAGTCGATGTCACATTCAGCGACAAGTTGCGACACTATTTGTCGAAAAAAGGCTTCGATCCTCTCATGGGTGCACGCCCGATGCAGCGCCTGATCCAGGACATGATTCGCAAGGCGTTGGCCGACGAGTTGTTGTTTGGACGACTGACCGATGGGGGCCGCTTGAGCGTGGACATCGACGACAAGGACGAGGTTTTGCTCGACATCCAGCCGCACCCCAAAAAAGACGGCAAATCGAAATCCGAACCCCAGGAAGCCGAACTTTGACCCTCTTACAATACCCCTATCGGCATTCATGACCTAAGGGGTATTTGTGGCAGGACATTCCAAATGGGCCAACATCCAGCACCGCAAGGGGCGTCAGGATGAAAAGCGGGGCAAAATCTGGACTCGGGTGATCCGGGAAATCATGGTGGCTGCGCGGGCGGGGGGGGGCGATCTGAACGCCAACCCGCGTCTGCGTCTGGCGGTTGACAAAGCCAAAGCAGCCAACATGCCTGCTGACACCATCAAGCGCAACATCGACAAGGCCACCGGCAACCTTGAAGGCGTGAACTACGAAGAAATCCGCTACGAGGGTTATGGCATTGGTGGCGCAGCCGTGATTGTCGATACCATGACGGACAACAAAGTTCGAACCGTCGCCGAAATTCGCCATGCCTTCAGCAAGCACGGTGGCAATTTGGGCACCGAGGGTTCTGTGGCATTCCAGTTCAAGCATTGTGGCCAGCTCTTGTTTGCCCCCGGCGCTTCCGAAGATCAAATCATGGAAGTGGCCCTCGAGGCCGGTGCCGATGATGTGCTCAGCGGCGAAGACGGCTCGATCGAGGTCTTGACGGCACCCTCCGATTTCGAAGCCGTGCGCAACGCGCTTGGGGCCGTTGGGCTGCAAGCCGAATTGGCCGAGGTGACTTTGCGCCCGGAAAATACGATAGAACTTGGCGGCGATGATGCCGCGCGGATGCAAAAATTGCTGGACGTGCTCGAAGACCTGGATGATGTCCAGGAGGTCTTTCACAACGCCGAACTATGAAAGTATTGGTCATTGGCTCTGGCGGCAGAGAACACGCCATCGCCTGGAAGTTGTCCTCATCGCCCAAAGTTCAGCAGGTTTATGTGGCGCCCGGCAATGGCGGGACAGGTTTGAATCCGGCATTCATTGAGGTTCCGATCACCCAAACGGATGCATTGTGTGCCTGGGCCGTGGCCGAAGGCATTGGGCTGACCGTGGTCGGTCCTGAAGCGCCTTTGGCTGCCGGGGTGGTGGACCTGTTTCGTGCCCATGGTTTGCGCATCTTCGGTCCCACTCAGGCGGCCGCACAACTGGAGAGTTCGAAAGCGTTTTCCAAAGCATTCATGCAACGCCATGGGATTCCGACCGCCGAATTTCAAACCTTTGACGACGCTCAGGCAGCCCACGCTTATGTCAACCTGAAAGGCGCTCCGATTGTGGTCAAGGCAGATGGCTTGGCCGCCGGCAAGGGGGTCGTGGTGGCGATGACTTTGTCAGAGGCTCACGAGGCCATTGACTTCATGCTGCTTGACAATCGGCTGGGCGTGACCCACAACGAAGGGGGCGCTCGGGTGGTCATCGAAGAGTTTTTGCAAGGCGAAGAGGCCAGTTTCATTTGCGTATGCCATGGCACCGAGGCAGTGGCCCTGGCCACCAGCCAGGATCACAAACGCTTGCTCGATGGCGACGAAGGTCCCAACACCGGAGGCATGGGTGCTTATTCGCCGGCACCCGTGGTCACCCCTGAAGTCCACGCACGCGCCATGCGCCAGGTCATTCTGCCGACCCTGCAAGGCATGGTGAATGATGGCGTGCCTTTTTCCGGCTTTTTATATGCCGGACTCATGATCGATGCCCAAGGCCAGATCAAGACGCTTGAGTTCAACTGCCGGTTGGGAGACCCCGAAACCCAGCCGATCATGATGCGCCTGCGCAGCGACCTGTTTGAATTGCTGTGGGCAGCGACCGAAAGCCCGGAAGCATTGGCCCGACAAGAACCCGCCTGGGATCGGCGCAGCGCTTTGGGGGTGGTGGTCGCCGCTCATGGGTATCCGATGAATCCACGCAAGGGGGATGTCATCACCGGACTGCCTCCCGAGCATCCCGAGTGCATGGTTTTTCATGCCGGCACCACACTGACCGATGCGCAGTTGTTGACCAGCGGTGGTCGTGTGTTGTGTGTGACGGCATTGGGTGAATCGGTGCGTTCTGCGCAGCAGTTGGCTTATCAGGCCTTGGCCGACATCCGTTTTGACGGCATGCAGTTCAGGCGTGACATCGGGCATCGGGCGGTGCGCTGAACGAAGCCCATGCACAACGATTTTCCCGGTCCTTACCCCCATCGTTTTCAGGGTCGGCTTTGGGCGCGACAAGCTTTGCGGTTGTTGGGGTGGTCGGTTCATTTCGACGGTTTGCCGACCCCTCAAGGGGTGGCGATCGTGTATCCGCACACCAGCAACTGGGACTTTGTCATCGCCATGCTGGCCAAATCGGCGATGGGCATCGAGATTCATTTCTGGGCCAAGCACAGTCTTTTCCGCATTCCCCTGTTTGGTCCCTGGCTTCGACGCCGGGGAGGTTTGCCGATCGACCGCTCCACGCCGGGTGGCGTGGTGGCTTCGGCCGCAGCGCATTTGCGCACCGCACATCAGCAGGGAACACTGTCCTGGATCGGTTTGTCTCCCGAGGGGACCCGAGCCTACCAACCGGGTTGGCGCAGCGGGTTCTACCGCTTGGCGATGCAGGCCGATGTCCCGCTGGCAGTGGGCACGCTGGACTACGGACGGCGCGAATTGCGTTTGCAACACTTCATTCGCCTGAGTGGCAACCTCGAGCACGATTACGCGCGCATTCGTGACATCGTGGGTCATGCCAGCGGTTACCATCCGCATCAGGCGGCACCGATCCAACCACTCAGCGCCCCCAACGTCCAGGAGCAGCCATGACCGACAGCGACACCAAAACCTACCTCAAGGGCTTGCAACAGCGCATCACCCAGGCCATCGCCGAGATCGATGGTTCGGCGTTTGTGGTCGACGCCTGGCGCAAGCCCGATGGAGAGACCCTGCAAGGCGAGGGAATCACCATGATCCTGGAGGATGGTCCCGTTTTTGAACGCGCAGGCTGCGGTTTTTCACATGTGACCGGTCCGAGCCTGCCCCCATCGGCCACCCAGCACCGTCCCGAGTTGGCCGGTTTGCCATTCGAGGCCATGGGGGTGTCACTGGTTTTTCATCCTCGCAATCCCCATGCCCCCACGGTGCACATGAATGTGCGCGCGATTCAGGTCGTCAACCGCGAGGGGCAGACCGTGTCCTGGTACGGAGGTGGGCTGGATTTGACCCCCATTTATGGCTATGAGGAAGATGCGATTCATTTTCACCGCATCTGCCGCGATGCAGTGCAACCTTTTGGCCCTGAGTTGTATCCCCGCTTCAAAGCCTGGTGTGACGACTATTTTTACCTGAAACACCGCAACGAGCCGCGTGGCATTGGCGGTTTGTTTTTCGATGACTTCGCCGAGTTGGGCGCCGAGCGTGATCAGGCCATGTGGCGTGCGGTAGGCGATTGCCTGATTCAGGCTTATCTGCCCCTGGTGTCGCGGCGCAAAGATACACCGTATGGCGAGCGTGAAATCGATCACCAGCGCTATCGCCGCGGGCGCTACGTTGAATTCAATCTGGTTTGGGATCGGGGCACCCATTTTGGCCTCCAATCTGGGGGGCGAACCGAGTCGATTTTGTTGTCCATGCCGCGCCACGCCAGTTGGGCCTATCAGCGTCAACCCGAGCCGGGTTCCCCCGAAGCCCGTCTCTACACCGATTTCCTGATCGCTCGCGATTGGTTGAAAGAGGCCTGATGGGCTCGCAGCAGTTGGGCTTGTTGGGGGGGACGTTTGATCCGCCACACCTGGCTCATGTCGAATTGGCGCGTTGCGCCATTTCGCAACTGGGGCTTAGCCGTTTGTATGTGGTTCCCACCGGACAACCCTGGCACCGGTCTTTTCAGCCCAGCGCTGCCGTCCATCGACTGGCGATGTGTCGTTTGGCCTTTGCTGACATGCCCCTGGTCGAAGTAGATGACCGCGAAACCCGCCGCAGTGGGCCCACTTACACCATTGACACGGTGCGTGAATTGCAGGCTGAACATCCCCATGCCGAGTGGCATTTGATCATCGGAGCCGATCAGGCAAAGCGATTTTCAAGCTGGCAAGATCATGAAAAATTGCTGTGTCTTGTGCACCTGGTGGTCGCCGATCGTGAGCCCGAAGCTGGTCAGTGGCAAAATACAGTCTTGAGACGGGCCAGACGCCTGACTTTCAATCCCATGGACATCAGCGCCACCGCCATCCGCTCCAGTGTGGCGCAGGGTGTGCAGGTTCATGGGTTGCAACCCCAGGTGCACGACTATGTGGTGCGCCACCAACTTTACAGAGTCCCAACCCCATGACCGAATCCAGCGCCAAGCGTGATGTCCAAAAATTGCAGCGAGCCATCGTGGATGGTCTGGAGGATGTCAAAGCCCAAGACATCGTGGTTTTCAACACCGAACACATGTCGCCCCTCTTCGAGCGTGTGATCATCGCCAGTGGCACCTCCAATCGCCAGACCAAGGCTCTGGCTGCCAGCGTGCGCGATCAGGTGCGAGATGCGGGCTTTCCCAAGCCCCGCATCGAGGGGGAAGAAAACGGCGAATGGATCATCGTGGACTGCGGCTCCGCAGTGGTGCATGTCATGCAACCGGCGATCCGCCAGTACTATCACCTGGAAGAAATCTGGGGTGAAAAGCCGGTGCGGCTCAAGCATGGGGCCGACAAAGTGCCCATGCCGGCCAGCAAACCCGCCCCAAGCCCGAAAGCGGCCACAAGCAGAAAGACGACACCCAAGGCCTCCTCGGTCCGCCAGGCCACTGATGGCAAGTCTTCAGCACCCAAGAAGGCCGCACGCAAGACGGCTGCCGCAAAAAGCACGGCGGGTCCAGCGAGCGTCGGTCGCAAGACCGCTGTGGCCAAAAAGTCCACTGCCGTTGGCAAGACCGTGGCCTCATCCGCTACACGCAAGACCACTGCACGCCAAAAAGCATGAAACTGACGGTGGTCGCCATCGGCCACAAAGTGCCCGATTGGGCTCAGGTGGCCTGGGACGACTATGCCAAGCGTTTCCCGCCCGACATCAAGCTGCACCTCAAGGCCCTCAAAACCGAGCCCCGTGGCAGCAAAACCGTGGAACAGCTCATGGCTGCCGAGCGCGAGCGCATCGAGGCCAGCCTGACGCGCGACACCCACCGGGTGGTCCTTGATGAGCGCGGCGATCGTTTGCGGACCCTGGAGTTGGCCCAGCGCTTGAAAGCCTGGCAGGGTTTGGGCCAAGAGGTGGCTTTGATCATCGGGGGCCCCGATGGCCTCGACCCTGAGTTGCGCAACCAGGCGAATGAACGCATCCGACTCTCGGACCTGACTTTGCCGCATGCCATGGTGCGCGTGTTGCTGATCGAGCAACTCTATCGTGCCTGGTCGGTCTTGGCCCATCACCCCTATCATCGAGAATGAAACACGACTTTTTGTATCTGGCTTCGCAAAGCCCGCGCCGACGGCAGTTGCTGCAGCAAATCGGGGTTGGACATGAATTGCTTTTGCCCGAACCCGATGAAGACGCCGAGTCGCTGGAAGCGGTGTTGCATGGCGAGTCGCCCCGTGCCTATGTCCAGCGCGTGACGCGGCTCAAGTTGCAAGCGGCCATGCTGAGGCGCGTTCGGCTGGGGCTTGTCCCGGCGCCGGTTTTGTGTGCGGACACCACGGTGGCCTTGGGCCGAGAAATTTTGGGTAAACCCGAAAGTCGAGCCGATGCAAAGCGCATGCTCAATGCCTTGTCGGGGCAAGAGCATCGGGTGCTGACCGCCGTGGCGGTGGGCAATGGACGCACCGTGCGCATGGCCCTGAGTGTCTCCATGGTGAGGTTCGATGTGCTGAGTTCAGCATGGATCGCCAGCTATGTGGACAGCGGTGAGCCCTTGGGCAAAGCGGGGGCCTACGCCATTCAGGGCAGGGCGGCCACACGGATCGCCACCATTCGGGGCAGTTACACCGGCATCATGGGACTGCCCTTGCGTGAAACCGCTCAACTGATCGAGAGCCTGGTCAAATTCTGAAGGTCTTGCGGCTCAGTCCTGGCCGAAGAGATCGCGGCTGTAAACACGCGCCTTGACGTCTTCCAACTCAGGCGTCAACCGGTTGGCCACAATCAGATCGACTTGGGTCTTGAATGCGGACAGATCCCGCACCACGGGAGAGCCAAAGAAATCGTTTTGGGTCATGGCAGGCTCGTAGACCACCACGGGGATGCCTTTGGCCTTGATGCGCTTCATGATGCCCTGGATGCTGCTGGCGCGCCAGTTGTCCGAGCCGGCTTTCATGACCAGCCGGTAGATGCCCACCACCCTGGGCTGGCGAGACAAAATATCCTGGGCGACAAAGTCCTTGCGCGTGCTGTTGGCCGAGACGATCGCCCCGATCAGGGTCTGCGGGACTTGATCGTAGTTGGCCAGCAGTTGCTTGGTGTCTTTGGGCAGGCAATAACCGCCATAGCCGAAGCTGGGGTTGTTGTAATGGTTGCCAATGCGCGGATCGAGGCATACGCCGTCGATGATTTGTCGGGTGTCCAGACCATGGCTGGCGGCATATGAGTCCAACTCGTTGAAGTAGGCCACACGCATCGCCAGGTAGGTGTTGGCGAATAACTTGATCGCCTCGGCTTCGGTGCTGTCGGTCAAGAGCGTCGGAATATCGGTTTTGATCGCCCCTTCCTGGAGCAGGTTGGCAAAAATCCGGGCCCGCTCGCTGCGCTCACCCACCACGATGCGGCTGGGGTACAAATTGTCGTGCAGGGCTTTGCCTTCGCGAAGAAACTCGGGACTGAACACAATGCGATCGGTCTTGAATTTTTCTCTCATGCCCTCGGTGAACCCCACGGGTACCGTGGATTTGATGACCATCACGGCTTTGGAGTCGCTTGCCAGGACCTGTCCGATCACCGATTCGACCGTTCGGGTGTCGAAATAATTGGTTTGCGGGTCGTAGTCGGTCGGGGTGGCGATGATGACAAAGTCGGCACGGGCATACGCCTGAGCTGCATCGGTTGTGGCGCTGAGGTGCAGCGTCACTTCTTTCAAATAGCGGCTCAGTTCGGTGTCTTCAATGGGAGACAGTCGTCGATTGATCAGGTCCACTTTGGCTTGAACCGGGTCATGGGCGATGACCTCGTGGTGTTGGGCCAGCAGCACGGCGTTGGACAAACCCACATAACCCAGGCCCGCGACGGCTATTTTCATGGTGCAAAGACTTTCTATATCAAGCTGGCAGGGTTCATACCCGGTAATGGCTGCGATACCAGGTCACGAAACGGGCCAAACCCGTCTCCAGTGGAGTGGCTGGCTGAAACCCGGTCAAGGCCCTTATGGCCGAGGTGTCGGCATAAGTGGCCAACACATCGCCGGCTTGCATGGGCTGCAAGTCGATGATGGCCGGTCGTTCGGCCAGTTTTTCCAACAGGTGAACGTAGTCCAGCAAAGCCACCGGCTGGTGGTTGCCGATGTTGAGGATGCGGTGCGCCACCGCTTGATCACCAACGGTTGTCGGTGGGCGCTTGAGCACTTCGACCACACCCGTCACGATGTCATCGATGAAGGTGAAGTCGCGCTGCATCTGACCGTGGTTGAAAACTTTGATCGGCTCCCCCGCCAAAATGGCCCTCAGGAACAGCATGGGCGACATGTCAGGGCGCCCCCAAGGGCCGTATACCGTGAAAAAACGCAGCCCGGTCGCCGGCAGCCCATACAGGTGGCTGTAGCTGTAAGCCATCAGTTCATTCGATTTTTTCGTTGCAGCATACAAGCTGACCGGCTGATCGACCGGGTCGGTCTCTGCATAGGGCAGCTTGGTGTTGTGGCCATACACACTGGAGCTGGAGGCATAAACCAGATGACGGGGCGGGCAAGCCCGGCAAGCTTCCAACAGGTTGGCAAAGCCCACCAAATTGGACTGAATGTAAGCCTGGGGGTTTTGCAGGGAATAGCGAACCCCCGCTTGCGCAGCCAGGTGCACCACACCATCAAAGGCATGGCAATGGAACAAGCTGTGCAAAGCCATTGCATCGGACACGTCCAGGACTTGAAACTGAAATGCCGCATGGGATTTCAGTTGGCTCAACCGATCCCGTTTGAGTTGCGGGTCGTAGTAGTCGTTCAGGTTGTCGATGCCTACCACCTGATGGCCTTGGCGCAGCAGTGCCAGGCAGGTGTGCATGCCGATGAAGCCGGCGGCACCGGTGACGAGGGTTTTCATGTCGAGTTTGCGTTTGGACTGGCACAGAAGATGCCTGATTTTCCCTCATTATCATGTCTTTGTTGTTAAACTGAAGGATTGTTGTCAACGTCCCCTTATGCAAGACATTCTGATCAATTGGTCGCCCCAGGAAACCCGAGTCGCCGTGGTTGAAAATGGCGCGGTTCAGGAGTTGCATGTGGAGCGAACCCTTGAGCGCGGGCTGGTGGGCAACGTGTATTTGGGCAAGGTGACGCGGGTGTTGCCCGGCATGCAATCGGCATTCATCGACATTGGCCTGGATCGGGCGGCTTTTTTGCACGTGGCCGATTTGGTGGGCAACATGCTGCAACGGCATGCCGAGGGGGCGGCCCGTGAAGCACCGCAGGTCCCGATTGAAAAGCAGGTGTTTGAAGGGCAGTCCTTGCTCGTGCAGGTGATCAAGGACCCCATGGGGACCAAGGGGGCACGTTTGTCCACCCAAATCAGCATCGCAGGTCGCATGCTGGTCTTCATGCCGCAAGATAGCCACATCGGGATTTCTCAAAAAATCCCTCAAGAGCAGCGTGAGTCGTTGCGGCAAAGGCTGACGGGATTGGCTCGGGCCAGCCATGGCGAGCAGGGGGGGTACATCGTGCGCACCAATGCCGAGGATGCCTCGGATCAGGAGTTGAGCGAGGACATCGCCTATTTGGGCAAAACCTGGGCCAGGATCAAGTCCCAGGCTCAAAAACTCGCGCCCAAATCTTTGCTGCATCAAGATCTGAGCCTCATGCAAAGGGTCTTGCGCGATTTGGTGGGCGAGGGCACTCAAAGCATCCGGATCGATTCCAAAGAACAGTTTTTGGCGCTCAAGGCGTTTGGCCAAGAGTTCATGCCTGCTGCTGTCGCTCGCTTGCAGCACTATCGGGGCGAGCGCCCTATTTTTGACCTCTACAGCATCGATGATGAAGTCGCACGCGCCCTGGGCAGACGAGTGGACTTGAAGTCGGGCGGCTACCTGATCATCGACCAGACCGAGGCGCTGACCACCGTCGACGTCAACACCGGTGGTTTTGTGGGGGCCCGCAATTTTGATGAAACGGTGTTCAAAACCAATCTGGAAGCGGCAGGGGCCATTGCGCGTCAACTGCGCCTGCGCAATTTGGGCGGCATCATCGTGATTGACTTCATCGACATGCAGCACAGCCATCACCGAGAGGCGGTGTTGCTAGAATTATCCAAGCATCTGACCCGTGATCGGGTCAAGACCATGGTCAGCGGTTTTTCCGGTCTGGGGCTGGTCGAGATGACCCGCAAACGCACCCGGGAGTCGCTGGCGCGGATGCTGTGTGAGCCCTGTGAGGCCTGTCAAGGCAAGGGCATTGTCAAGACGCCCCGATCGGTGGCTTACGACATCTTGCGCGAAATCTTGCGTGAAGCCCGTCAGTTCAATCCCACGGGTTTCCGGGTTCTGGCTCACCCCAAAGTCATTGAGCAGTTGTCGGACGAAGAAAGCCAGCATCTGGCCGGATTGAGCGATTTCATCGGCAAGCCCATCGCATTGCAAGGTGAGCCAGCCATGCATCCGGACGAGTACGATGTGGTGCTGATTTGATATCACCCAAGCGCATGCGCATCGCAATTCTGACCCGAAACTTCGCACGAACGGCAGGAGGAGCCGAGAGTTACGCGATCTCGATTGCGCAAGAGTTATCGCAGCGCCACGAGGTGCATGTTTTTTGTCAGGAGACTGATCGCCCTATCCAGGCGGCAAACTATCGCCTGATCTCGCGACCCTGTCGGCGTCCGCGCTGGATCAACCAGCTTTGGTATGCCGTGGCCACCTGGTGGCACACTCGGCATGGATTTGATGTGGTGCACAGCCACGAGCATGTCTTTCACGGGGGTATTCAAACCCTGCATGTTTTGTCTGTAGCTGTGGTCACTTGGCACGATCTCCATGGTTGGCGCAAAGCCATGCGGTGGCTCAGCGTGCTCACCAGCTTGCGGCGAATGACCTACTTGCTTTTGGAGACTGCGCGCATGAAGCCGATTGCAGGTCGACAACTGGTCTTTGCATCGGCCCCTTTGCTTGCGCATTTCAAGCTGGGCTACCCCGATATCGACGCCATCGCCCACGTTGTTGAACCCGGTGTGCGCATGCTGTCTGCGCCTTTGGACCAGCATGGCTGTCGACAGCAATTGGGCTGGACCAGCGATGCAAGTTGGCTGCTCTTCGTGGCCAACGATTACCAGCGCAAAGGTTTGGATGCCTTGCTCCGAGCACTCGCTCAACTTCCGCATTCGGTGCGCCTGGTCGTGGTCGGGCAAGCCCGTCAGCAATCGGTCTATCAGGAGCAGGCGCGGGCTTTGGGCGTGGCCGATCGGGTTGTTTTCATGGGGCCACGTCAGGATATCGAGGTCTGCATGGGGGCAGCCGATGTGCTTGTGCATCCAACCTGGGAGGACAGTTTCGGGATGGTGGTGCTCGAAGCCATGGCATGTGAACTGCCGGTCATCGTCAGCAAACCACCCTATTGTGGGTTGTCCGCCGACTTGACCCACCTTCAGGACGCCTGGATTTTGAATGATCCCGGCGATGCTCAGCACATCGCCACCGCCATCCAAACCTTGCTGCAGGATGAATCTTTGAGACAGCGGTTGACAGCAGGTGGCATTCAGCAGGCCAGGCGCAGGACTTGGAGTTTGGCTGCATTAAAATACGAAAAAATCATGCAAGTATGAATACAGTACCCGTCATCCTTTGCGGTGGTTCTGGCAGTCGCCTTTGGCCTTTGTCTCGTTCGGGATTTCCAAAGCAATTCCTTTGCCTCACCGGTCACAACAGCTTGTTTCAGCAAACGGCTCAGCGGCTGATGGCTTTGGCTTCCCCTCAGATCAGCCTGATGCAAACATTGATCGTCACCAGCGAGGATCATCGGTTTTTGGCTTCAGAACAATGGCGTGAGATCGGTGGCGGCGAAGTGAGCTTTTTGTTGGAACCCGGTGCCCGAAACACGGCACCAGCCCTGACTTTGGCCGCCTTGCAATCCATGGCGCAAGGCGATGATCCGGTGATGGTGGTCACTCCTGCAGACCAGGTCATCACCGATGTCTCGGCATTTGTGGAGAGCGTGCACCAGGCTATACATGATGCAGCCGGCGGTGCCATGGTCATCTTTGGTGTCCCACCTGATCGTCCTGAAACCGGATACGGCTATGTTCAAGCCCAGGGCGTAAGCGCACAACAATCCGGTCCTGTGCTTCGTTTTGTTGAAAAACCCGATTTACTTACCGCTCAAACATATCTTGCCGATGGCAGCTATTTCTGGAATGCCGGTATTTTTGTCATGAGAGCCTCGGTTTGGCTTCAGGCGTTGGATCAATTTCGACCGGACATTTTGGAAACCACCCAGCTCGCATGGCAGGGACGCCAGCGCGATCAATCTTTCGTTCGGCCTGATGCAGATGCCTTCAAACGGGTCCCCTCTGAATCGATCGACTATGCCGTGATGGAGCCCAGTCCGGCACATGGCTTGAATTTGCGAGCCTTGGCCCTGAACGCTGGATGGAGCGATTTGGGGGCATGGGATGCCGTCTGGAAGACCTTGCCCAAAGATGATTGGGGCAACGCCAGGGTTGGAGATACCCTTTCCTTGGCCTCGGAAGGCAATTTGATCCATGCCAATCACCGCTTGGTCTGCGCTGTGGGCGTCAAAGACCTCTTGATCGTTGAAACTGCCGATGCGGTTTTGGTGGCCTCCAAATCGCACAGCCAGCAAGTCAAAGAAATCTTCAATCATCTGCAGGCCGAAAAAAGGGTCGAGGGCGAATTGCATCGCAAAGTTCATCGCCCTTGGGGTTGGTACCTTGAGGTGGATGAGGGCAGTCGCTTCAAGGTCAAGCGGATCCAAGTCAAACCTGGGGCCAGCCTCAGCCTGCAAATGCACCATCATCGCGCCGAACATTGGGTGGTGGTTCAGGGTACTGCGCAGATCACCAACGGCGAACAAGTGTTGATGTTGACTGAAAATCAGTCGACTTACATTCCTTTGGGAGAAAAACACCGCCTGTCCAACCCTGGCAAAACCCCTTTGGAAATCATTGAGGTTCAGTCCGGCGGTTACTTGGGTGAGGATGACATCGTGCGGTTCGAAGACCGGTATGGGCGATGATCTCATTACTGATTGACATGCAGCCTCCCATTCCTATCCTGATGTACCACCAAATCGATGTGCCTCCTGCTCGGGGCACGCCGTTGCGTGGTCTGGTGGTGTCACCCCGAAATTTTGCCTGGCAGATGGCGATGTTGCGATGGTTGGGATTTCAGGGTTTGTCCATGCACGATCTGGAACCCTATCTGGATGGTCGCAAACAGGGCAGGGTGGCGGGCATTACCTTTGACGACGGTTACCTGAACAATTACGAACATGCCTTGCCAATATTGAAGAAATACGGTCACACTGCAACCTGTTATGCCGTCAGCGACTTGATAGGACAAACAAACCAGTGGGATGAGGGGATGGTGGCACCCAAGGCCTTGATGGGACGGTCGCATTGGCTGCAATGGCTTGATGCGGGGATGGACGTGGGATCACACACCTGTCACCACGTTGATTTGACAACCAGTGATGACCAGTTGGCCTTACAGGAAATGGTGCTCTCCAAGCAATCACTGCAAGATGAGCTTGGCACCGAGGTCCGGCACTTTTGCTACCCCTATGGCCGGTGTGAATCCAAGCATGCGGTCATGGCGAAAGAAGCGGGGTATGTCACCGCGACCACCATGCGAAGAGGGCGTGCGGATTCAGCGCGTGATCGCTGGCTGTTGCCCCGGGTGATGGTAGCCTGTGCGACTAACCCGTGGCAGATGTGGTTGAAGTTGTGCACCCGATATGAGGACAGGCGGGGATAAGGGGGCTATGGGCCACTCCAGCATTTAGCGATGTGACCCGTTTAGCCGTACTCAACCAGGTGTTTGTGACTTGACTTGTATTAATTCAAAAGAAAACAATTTTTTGGTTGGTGATTTAAAATCAGAATGATTACAAAAAATTGATTAAAGGATCTTTAAATGTTTATCGCTCATCAGTTGAACAAAAGAGAAA